>Ga0078972_1001055_pt1 | contig 109786 bp, 98 predicted proteins | sample YelNatPaOPGAMG01_FD_67568 | JGI IMG/M metagenome (GOLD analysis project Ga0078972, IMG submission 67568) | Hot spring thermophilic microbial communities from Obsidian Pool, Yellowstone National Park, USA - OP-RAMG-01 (SPADES assembly) (version 2) | ecosystem: Environmental > Aquatic > Thermal... | reverse complement strand
AGATGTTCCCTTGTCTTTCGCCGACATAGCGGACCTTGGGGACCACTTCCAGGCCTTGAACCTTGGCGATCAATCCGGCCGTTCCGCTCCATTCCGGGACATTGACCACCTGTTTCCCGTCGGTGGTATAGGTCGTGCCCCCACTTATGATATCCCCTTCGTAGACCAGGCGGCTGAAGGTGGGATTGACGAAGAAGGTCAGGTGTTCGGAGAGGATCATCCAGCTTCCGAGTTCCAGGCCGTAACCTTTGGCCCTTCCCACGAAGGTGTTGTAACTTACGGGATTGCCCTGATACAGGAGGGGTTGGCTCGGATGTTCCGGGTCTTTCCACCCCGGGGTGACGGTGGTGTTCAGGTTCGTATGTTTGGAGAAGAAAAGGGTGGGGTTGAATTCGAAGATCCCTTTGCGGAAGCGGAGACCAAGGTCCAGGTTGTCGGTGATTTCCGGTTTATATTCCTTGAACAAATCCTCCAGGGTGATCCCCATCTTGGTCAATTTGTTGTAGAGGGCGTAATACATATTGATGAGGGGCATGTAGGCATAGGGTTGTTGAAAGGTCCGCCCGAAACTGGAGTAGACCTCCGCCTGATCATTGACCAGGTAAGAGGCCCCTAAGGTCGGAAGCCAGGCCGTGTAGGTCCGGGCGCCGTAATCCATTTTGGGCTCCCGGACCAGATAGGGATTGCCCTTGGCGTCGAATTGGGTCAGATACCCTTCGTTTGCCGATTCTTTGAGGGCCAAATACTTCAACCCGGCCTGCCAGTTGAATTTCCCCAAGGATCCGGAAATTTTGGCGTAGGGACTGTGGCGGGGGCTGGCGCCCTTACCCTCCGTATAACGGCCCCAGCCGACGAAAGTAAGGGATCCGTCGGCATTGAGCCAATAGTTGCTGGTGATCGAGTCCAGCCAATCGGACTGTTCGTATTGATAGCCGAGGAGGCCTTTTACCGACGAAAAGGCGGCGCTGATTTCGCCGATGGTCCCCCAACGCCGGGCGGTCCAACCGCTGTTTTGGACCCCCGGTTTGGAGGCGCCCGGACCGGAGACGCTGCTGCTCCCGGCCCAGTCCTCTTTTTTTTCCTTACGATAATAGGGTTTCAGGACCAACTGCCAATTGTCTGAGGGTCGGTAATCCAAAAAGGCGTAAAGGTCATAGTTGGTCCATTGAATGGTATTGAATGGATAGGACTGCCAATCCTCCGAGGGTTTGCCGGTCAACTTTTCCGAATAGTCGTAGCGGTCGTACTTTTCCGGATCACTGATCTGGGCATAAGTCAGGGGGCGCAATTTGTCTTGTTTGACGTCGTTGACATTGCCCCAGAGTTTGATCTCCAGGCGCCCCCCCACCGGTTGAACCAGGGTGAAATTCAAATTTTTTCTCGGACCCAGTTGCCCCGGCCCCTTCCATTTGTCTTCATCGGCATAGGAAGCGGACAAGGAGACCCGGGTCCCGGCCGGTCCCCCTTTTCCGGAATCCAGGCGTAAAAAGCCCTTTTGATAATTGAACGAACCCAGGGATGACTTCAGTAGGATCCCCGGCCGGTCCAAGGCCCACAGGGGTCGAAGTTCGATCGTTCCCCCTCGGGTCCCGGCCCCCGGACCCAGGTCGGCCGGAACCGCCCCTTTATAAACGGCGACTCCTTTAAAATTTTCCAAATCCAGAATATAGGACCGCGGGCCAATGGGATTTCCCCCGTAAATAGGGACCCCTTCGACGGACAGGCTGCCCAGGGAGCCGCTGATGCCGCGGATCCTCACCCCGGACTGGGTGGAAAGACCGGCCGGGTCCAGTCCTTCAAAGACGACGCCGGGAAGGAGGCTGACCGCCTCCCAAACGCTCTGGGAGGTCTTTTCGCCGCCGAGCCTCAGCCCTTCCGGGGTGACTTCCACCCCGGTATAGACCGTTTCCGCGGCTTCCTTCGTGGGCAGGACGAACTTCTCTCCGGTGACCACGATCTCTTCCAATCTGGCCTCCCCCTTTTTTTCTCCCTCCGCCAGGGCGAAGGGGGGCATCCATACCCAGCCCAGTACAAAAACAAACAGATACCCGATCGTTTTTTTCATGATACGCTCCTTCTCTTTTTTCCTGGCCCTGGTTAGGGCAGGTAGATGGGGTTGATGCCGGGCCGCAGGCAAAAAAAAACCACGAAGGCCTTGTTTCAAACAAGGAACGGACCTTCGTGGTCTTTTGTCTTGATTCGCTGAGCGGGCTACTTTCCCGATCTTCTGAGCGGTGGATTTCCGCCCGCTTTTTTGGCCGCCTATTTACCTTAAGGGGATGGCCTTGTCAAGAAAAAATGTGCCGCAAAAAAATCGGCCCCTCTTCGGCATCACCCGTCCTTTTTCTTATCCCTCCTTTTTCCATTGTTCTTCCATTTCCCGAATCAGGCGGCGGGCCTCGTCGCCTTCAGGGATCGGCCGGCCGCTGTCGCGCCACTTCACGGCGGCCTTGAAGCCTTCGGTCTGGGCATAGCGACGGAACCACAAGCCTTCGGGGTTGTGCCGGCTGATGCCGTCGAAGATGGTGGCCAACATCTGGGTTTGCTCCAATCCCATGGTCAACATCACCTGGTTCACCACCATCTTTTGCATGGCCAGTTGACCGCGGGGAACGCCGGCGATGCGGCGGGCCAGGTCCAGCACAGTTTCCTCCAATTGTTCGGCGGGTACGGCCAGGTTGGCCAACCCCCAAGCGGCGGCGGTCTTGCCGTCAATGGTGTCGCCGGTGAAGAGGAGCTGTTTGGCCCGCACCGGTCCCAAGCGGTAGGTCCACATGGCCGTGGTCGGGCAGCCCCAGACCCGGACGGGCATATAGCCGATGCGGGCGTCTTCGGCCATGACCAGGAGATCACAACTCAGGGCGATGTCGCTTCCTCCGGCCACGGCGTGGCCGTGGACTTTGGCGATGGTGGGTTTGGGGCTCTTCCAAAGGGTCATGAAATCCTCGGTGTTGCGCTTCATGACCGCATAGTCCAGCATGGGGTCCCATGGGTAACCTTCCTGCCCGCAGGGGTGGTCCCTGCGGCCTTCGCCGTAGAGGGTCAAATCGTAGCCGCCGCAAAAGCCCTTACCCGCGCCCTCGACGATGATGACATGGACCTCCTCGTCGGCGTTGGCCCATTCCACGGCCTCTCGGATTTCACGGGGAGTGGCCTCGTTGATGGCATTCAGCCGTTCGGGTCGGTTGAGCAGCAAGCGGGCGATGCGAGGGTGGTGGCGATCTTTGTCGATACGCAGGGTGCTGTATTCGGGCATAATGGTCCTCCTTTTCGATGTTCCTTCAAGGCCGGGTGAACCTGGGTGGGCCACATCCCCGGTCCTTTACCGTTTCCTGGATTCGTAAAGGGCTTGGGATGATCCTTTCCTGCACTTCATTACGGTCCTTTGTGATTACTTTATTGCAGTCTGGAAGGAAGGTCAAGGGATCGTTCTCTCCGCTGCTTGGGTAGGAGTGAAGGGAGAAAAAATAACTGTCCTTTTCCCCTGATAGATTTTTGAAACAAAGTGTGATATGAAAAAATTCTTATTTCGATTAAGAAAGGAAGCCTTTTATGGATTGGAAGACCCTTTTGACCACCTTCGTGACGATCTTTCTGGCCGAGCTGGGGGACAAGACCCAGTTGGCCACCTTTGCCTTTTCCGCCGAGAGTACCTCCCGCCTTGCCGTCTTTATCGGTTCGGCTATGGCTTTGGTCTTGACCTCTCTCCTCGGCGTCCTTTTCGGTAGTGTCGTTCACCGTCTCGTCCCCCCGCAGGCGATCAAGATCGGGGCGGGGAGCCTTTTCATCCTCCTGGGGTTGTGGATGCTGATCTTTTCCGGGAACAAGTCATGAAGCCTTCTCTCCGTAAATGAGGATGATGGATTGGAGGAAAAGGTCGGACTGCCTTGGCTGATCAGGGGGAAAAGATACCCTTTTCTATAACGGGGCAGCCACCATCTTCGTGGAGGCAGAAAGAGGAGGAAGCCTATGAAGACCGACAAAAGCCCTGTGGCCGTGAAAAAGACTACGGATCGAAAGGCAGGGGTGCAGGGCGTCTTGAAGACCCTGGGCCTCAATCCGGTGAAAGGGAAGAAGGTCCTTTTGAAACCCAACTTCAATACGGCCGACCCAACCCCTGGTTCAACCCATAACGATACGTTAACCGCCTTGGTGGAGGAACTGTGGGCCATGGGGGCCGCCTCCATCAGCCTGGGTGAAAGGAGCTATCCCCCGACGCGGGAGGTGATGGAACAAAAAGGGATTCCCGCCCTGATGGACCGGTTGGAGGTGGCGATCGTCAACTTCGACGAACTGCCCGAAAAAGATTGGGTGGAAATTTTCCCCAAAGATAGCCACTGGCCCAAGGGGTTTCGTATCGCCCGGCCGGTCCTGGAAGCGGAATGTTTGGTTTCCACCTGTTGTCTCAAGACCCATCAATTCGGCGGTATTTTCACCATGTCCCTCAAACTGGCCGTAGGCACGGTCCCCACCGGCCGTCACGGATTCGATTATATGAGGGTGCTCCATACCTCCCCGCACCAAAGGAAGATGATCGCCGAAATCAATCAGCCCTTCAAACCGGCCTTGATCATCCTGGACGGGATCGAGGCCTTCGTCGACGGCGGGCCGGCCACGGGGAAGACGGCTCGAGGTGAGGTCTTCCTGGCCTCCAGCGACCGCGTGGCCCTCGACGCCGTAGGAGTGGCTGTGCTCAAAAAACTGGGCAGCAATCCGGCCATCATGAACACCCCGATTTTCGAGCAAGAGCAGATCCGTCGGGCCGCGGAGTTGGGGCTGGGGGCCCAAGGGCCGGATGATATCGAGCTTTTGGCCGAAGACCCAGACAGCTGGGAATATGCCCGCCGGGTGGCCGCTATCTTGGCTCAAGGATAAGTTAGGTTGGCGATACATTTCGTAAAGGAGTACCGTCCCATGTCGGAAGGAAAGGTCGTTTTTTCTCCCAAAGAGGAAGGCCAAGAGGACAACCTGGCCGTCTTGGCCAGGATGCGTGAAGAAGCTGAATTGGGCGGCGGCCTGCGCCCAATTGAGATTCAACACAGCAAAGGGAAATTGACCGCCCGGGAAAGGATCGAACTCCTTTTGGATGAAGGATCCTTCGAGGAGTTCGACATGCTCAAGACCGGTCGCGGCGGGGTCTTCGGCAATGAACGGCGTTATCCCGGTGACGGTGTGATCACCGGCCACGGCACCATAGACGGCCGGGAGGTCTTTGTCTTCAGTCAGGATTTCACCATCACCGGCGGTTCGTTGGGTGAGGCCCATTCCCAGAAGATCTGCAAGGTCATGGACCACGCCGTGCGGGTGGGGGCCCCGATCATCGGCCTGAACGATTCGGGAGGGGCGCGCATCCAGGAAGGGGTGGACGCCCTGGCCGCCTACGGCGAGATCTTCAACCGCAATGTCTTGGCCAGCGGCGTCGTCCCGCAGATCTCCTGTATCCTCGGTCCCTGCGCCGGCGGCGCGGTCTATAGTCCGGCCATGACCGATTTCATCTTCATGGTCGAGGGGTCCTCGAACATGTTCGTCACCGGTCCCAATGTGGTCAAGACCGTCACCCATCAGGAGATCACCTCCGAAGAGCTGGGTGGGGCCCGGGTCCATGGCCGGAAAAGCGGGGTGGCCCATTTCGTCCTACCCAACGACATCCTCTGCCTCAGGGAGGTGCGGCGCTTAATCAATTACCTCCCTTCGAACAATCGCCAACGCGCCCCCTTGCTCGACCTGCGGGACCCGGCGGATCGGATCGATCCGGCCCTGGATTATCTGGTGCCCATCAATCCCAACCATAGTTACGACATGAAGATCCTTATCCACAGTATTTTGGACGGGGCCGAGTTCATGGAGATCCAGAGCGATTTCGCCCGGAACATCATCTGCGGTTTCGGCCGCTTGGGCGGGCAGACCATCGGCCTCATCGCCAATCAACCTGCGGTCTTGGCCGGCGTATTGGATTCCGACGCCTCTTCCAAGGCCGCCCGATTCGTCCGTTTTTGCGATGCCTTCAACATCCCCCTCATCTGCCTCGTGGACGTTCCCGGTTTCATGCCCGGTCCGGAACAGGAACACGGAGGGATCATCCGCCACGGGGCCAAGCTGCTTTACGCCTTCGTCGAAGCCACGGTCCCGCGGATCACGGTCATCGTCCGTAAGGCCTACGGTGGGGCCTATGTGGTGATGAATTCCAAACACATCCGCTGCGACATCAATTACGCCTGGCCCACGGCCGAGATCGCCGTTCTGGGCCCCCGGGGCGCGGCCGAGGTCATTTACCGCAAAGAGATCCAGGCCGCTCCGGATCCCGAAGCCCTTTTGGCCAAGAGGACCGAAGAATACCGGCGGACCTTCGCCAATCCCTTCTTGGCCGCCCAGCGGGGTTATATTGACGATGTCATCTTCCCCCGGACCACCCGTCTCCGCCTGATCCGAGGGTTGCAGGTCCTGGAAGGCAAGCAAGGGGATCGTCCCCCCCGCAAGCACGGCAACATCCCGCTATGAGGGAGCGCATTATGTTGGAGAAAGTCCTCATCGCCAACCGCGGAGAGATTGCCGTCCGGATCATCCGCACCTGTAAACAAATGAACATCCGTACCGTGGCTGTCCATTCGGAAATCGATTCCCGATCCCGACATGTCCAAGAGGCCGACGAGGCCTCCCTTTTGGGTGGGGATCGGCCGGAAGACTCATACTTGAACAAATCCAAGATCCTCGAGTCGGCCTTGAAACACGGTTGCCAGGCCGTGCATCCCGGTTACGGTTTCCTGTCGGAAAACGCCGCATTCGCCAAAATGGTCGAAGAGGCCGGGCTGGTCTTTATCGGTCCTCCGCCGCAGGCCATTATGCTTTTGGGGGATAAGGTGGCCTCAAAAAAGTTGGCCCTTGGTGCCGGGGTGCCGGTGGTTCCCGGCCCGGTGGAACCCCTTTCCGATCCGGCCGAATTGATTCGGGCCGCGGAAGGCGTGGGGTTCCCTCTCCTCCTCAAACCGGCGGCCGGCGGCGGCGGCAAAGGAATGCGCATCGTCCGGGAGCGGAAGGAATTGGCCCAGGCCCTTCAAGTCTGCCAGGAAGAGACGCGCAAGGCCTTCGGCGACGACCGGATCTTTCTGGAACGCTATATCGAGCGGCCTCGTCACATCGAGATCCAGGTCCTGGCCGACGCCTTCGGCCGGATCATCCATTTGGGGGAAAGGGAGTGTTCGATTCAGCGGAGGTATCAGAAGATCATCGAGGAGACCCCCTCAACGGCCCTGACCGAGGAAAAAAGGGAAATGTTGGGGAGATGGGCCTGCGATCTGGCTCGCGCGGCCGGATATCGAAACGCCGGGACGGTGGAGTTCATCATGGACTCAAAGGGGGATTTTTTCTTCCTGGAAATGAACACGCGTTTGCAGGTGGAACATCCGGTAACGGAATGGGTCACCGGCCTGGACCTGGTGGAACTGCAACTGCGCATCGCCGCCGGCGAACCCTTGCCCCTGAACCAGGATCAGGTCCGCCGGAGAGGCTGGGCCATGGAAGCCCGCATCTGCGCCGAAGACCCTCTGCGGAATTTCCTGCCGTCCACAGGGATCATCACCCGTTACGCGGTCCCCAGGGGCAAGAACATCCGCGTGGACAGCGGGATCGAGGCCGGCAGCGTGGTCAGCGTCCATTACGATTCCCTCTTGGCCAAGGTCACGGCCTGGGGGGAAACGCGGGAACAGGCCCGGGAGACCTTGATCCAGGCCTTGAACGGTTATCATGTGGAAGGGGTGATCACCAATCTGGATTTCGTCAACAGCATCCTGACCCACCCGGCCTTCATCGCTGGGGATCTTTCGACGGATTTCATCGCTGAACACTTCGAGGAAGGACGTAGAAAGGTCCCCTGTTCCACCGAGACCCTCCATTTTATGGTCATCGCCGCCACTTTGGTCTATCACAACCGCAACAATTTGGTGCGGGAATCCTTAAAACCCATGGCCAGCCATGTCGGGCAAACCTCCCGTCCGGCCGAGTGGGTGAACTACAAGGTCAAAGCGGAAAAGGATATCCTGGACATACGGATCTTCAAAAAAAACGTACCCCGGGAATGGAATGTCCTGGTCAACGAGGTCCCCTACCAGGTCAAGACCCCGGAATTTGAATTCTTCCGACGCCGTTTACGTCTGAAAATCAATGACCAGGCCCCAATGTTCCGCCTGTATTACGAAGGCAATTTCATCGGCGTCGCCTACAACGGCGAGGTCCGGACCTGCGAGATCTACACCCCCCGGGAATGGACCCTTTCCCGTTACATGCCCAAGCCCAAGGCGGCAGAGGATCGGAACGAATTGCTTTGTCCCATGCCCGGCCTGGTGGTCACCATTCTGGTCAAGCCGGGTGATCGGGTCTTTCGCGGGCAGGATTTGATCAGCATCGAATCGATGAAGATGGAGACCTTTGTCGCCTCTCCGGCCGATCGGGTGGTGGAAGCGGTCTTGGTCCGGCCGGGTCAGCCGGTGGAAACCGGTCAGGTCTTGATGACCTTTAAAAAGGAAAAGCCCCCGGCGGTGACGGTTTGAGAAATCATGAAAAGGGCAAAAGACCGGCCGGATACAGGGATGGACCTGAAAGGATCTCCTCGTAAATCCCCTTCACCGCCGGCGGAGCCGACCGGTCCTTTCGTCCGCCGGGTCTTGGAGATCATCCGCTCCATTCCGCGGGGAAAGGTCCTGACCTACGGACAGGTGGCGGCCCTGGCCGACGCCCCCCGGGCGGCGAGACAGGTGGGCCGGATCCTCTATGTTTACGGGGCCCCTGTCCCTTGGCAACGGGTGGTCAATCATTACGGCGGGTTGTCCACGTACAAGGTCGGCCTTGGGGAGCGGCAGCGCTCCTTGTTGGAAGGGGAAGGGGTGGTCTTTGGTGCGGGCGGGACTTTGGACTTGAAGGCCTATCAGTGGCGTCCGACCTTGAGGCAGATCCGGAAGCTCGGGCTTCCCGAGGAGGCGGCCTTCGGCCTCCATACCCGCTTGCCTTTTTCTTCGTTTCGAACCAAAACTATCCGGAGCGTTTCATTTCCAAAGCCGTGCCGCGTCCGAGGAAGAACCTCGAGGGGCGAGGACGGCGGGAAACGGAAACGACCTTACCGGAGAAAAAAAGGATCAAATGGAAAGGAGAGGTTTCGATGAAGCGGTTTTGCTGTTGGGTTTCCCTTGTGGTTTTGGTGATGTTTTCGGCGCAGGTATGGGCCATTGAACTCGGTCAGGTGCCTCCCAAAGTCGAATTGAAAGGTAAATTAGGCGGCCGTTTGGACGGCAGCCCTTGGAGCAGCGATGAACTGCAGGGCAAGGTGCATATCGTTTTTTATGTGGATCCGGACGAAAAGGACACCAATAATCCGGCCAGCGAGGCCTTGGACAAGGAAAAATATCCCGACGACAAAGTCGGCTATTTCGGGATCATCAACATGGCCGCCACCTGGATGCCCAACTTCGCCATCAACATGGCTTTGAAGGAAAAGCAGGAACGCTATAAGAAGACCATATACCTCAGGGATTATCAGAAGGTGCTGGTCAAGGCCTGGAAGATCGCCGACGACAGCAGCGTGGTCCTGGTCTTCGACAAAAAGGGGAGACTCATCTTCCGGAAAGACGGAAAGTTGAACGAGGCAGAGATCCGAAATCTGGTCAAGACGGTTTGGGATAATCTCTGATCCGCCTTTCGGCGAAGGAGCCCTTGGTGAATCTTTTAAATTAGGTTCGGCAGGAGACGGGGGATCATGCATTATGAACATCTGATCGTCGAAAGAAAAGGGCCCGTGGCCGTGGTGACCCTCAACCGACCGGAGCGATTGAACGCCTTGAGTGTGGATATAATGACCGAGATCGAAAGGGTCACCGAGGAATTCCGTGAGGATGTGGAGACCCGGGTGGTCATCTTCACCGGCAAAGGCCGGCATTTCAGCGCCGGCATCGATCTGAAAGACCCCAAAAGGGCGGCCGTCGCCGAAGCCTCCCTGTTGAAGCGCCAACGGGCCTTTCACCAGGGGCCGCGGATGATTCGAAAACTATATGAGATGAACCAAATCACCATCGCGGCCGTCAACGGCGGGGCCTTGGGGGGCGGGGCCTGCATCGTTACGGCCCTGGACTTCCGCATCGGGGCCGACGATTGTTTCTGCGCCTATCCCGAAGGGGCCTTGGGCATCCCTTTGAGCTGGGTCAGTCTACCTCTTTTAGTCCATTTGATCGGACCGGCCCGGGCCAAGCGAATGGTCATCCTGGGCCGAAAAGAAAAGGCCGAAACCCTCCGGCAATGGGGTTTTTTGGATGAAGTGGTCCCTAAGGAGCGTTTGCTGGAGCGGGCTATGGAAAGGGCCGAGGAATATGCGGCGTTGCCTCCGGTGGCGGCTCAGATGATCAAAAAAAGCATCAACGCCCTCACCTCCGCCTTGGACCAGGCCGTCATGCACATGGACTCGGATCAGGTGTTACTGGCCTCCTTGACCGAGGATTACCGGGAAGGGGTCAGGGCCTTTTTCGAAAAACGCCCGCCCCGCTTTCCAGGGAGGTAAAGGGTCAGAGGATCGGCAGGTACTTCTCCAGTTCGTAGCGGCTGACGTGGGTGCGGTAGCGGTCCCACTCGATTTCCTTGTTGGCGATGAATTTGAAGAAAATGTGATCGCCCAGGGCCTCCCGGACCAATTGGCTTTTCTTCAATTCCTCGATGGCGGCGTAGAGATTGCCGGGCAGGGAAACGATCCCTTTGGCTTCCCTCTCCGCCGGAGTCATCTCGAAGATATCCTCCTCCACCGGATCGGGCAAGGGATAACGGCCTTCGATCCCGGCCAGTCCGGCGGCCAATTGCACGGCAAAGCTCAAGTAAGGGTTGCAGGCCGGGTCCGGCGAACGGAATTCGATGCGGGTGGCCTTTTCCTTCCCCGGTTTGTACATGGGGACGCGGATGAGGGTCGAGCGGTTGCGGCGGGCCCAGGAGACATAGACCGGGGCCTCGTAACCGGGGACCAACCGTTTGTAGGAATTGACCCATTGGTTGTTAATGGCTGTGATCTCCCGGGCGTGACGCATGAGGCCGGCAATGTAGCATTTGGCCGTCCGAGACAAGTGGTATTCGTCCGAGGGGTCGAAAAAGGCGTTTTTATCCCCAAGGAACAGGGACTGATGGGTGTGCATGCCGCTGCCGTTCTGGCCGAAGATCGGTTTGGGCATGAAGGTGGCGTAGACCCCTTTGCTGCGGGCGATTTCCTTGACGATGATGCGGTAGGTCATGGTCATGTCGGCCATGGCCAGCCCCTCGGCGTAGCGCAGATCGATTTCGTGCTGGCTGGGGGCCACTTCGTGGTGGCTGTATTCGACCTTGATCCCCATGGACTGGAGGGCGAAAATGGTTTCCCGGCGCAAGTCCCCCCCCATATCCTGGGGCCGGGAATCGAAATACCCCCCCAGATCCAGGACCTGGGTGTCGGTGTTGTCCTTGAAATAGAAATATTCCAATTCCGGCCCTACATAAAAGGTGTAGCCCTTTTCCTTGGCCCGGGCCAATAGGCGTTTGAAGGCATACCGGGGATCGCCGGGATAAGGGGTCCCGTCCGGCTGGAGGATGTCGCAAAACATGCGGGCCACCGGCTGGTCTCCGGCCCGCCAGGGGATCATCTGAAAAGTGGTGGGGTCCGGTTTGGCGATCATGTCTGATTCTTCAATACGGGCGAACCCCTCAATGGATGAACCGTCAAAACCCATGCCTTCGGTCATGCCTTCCTCCAGTTCCGAAGGAGTTACGGAAAAACTCTTCAACAGTCCCAGGATGTCGGTGAACCAGAACTGGATGAAGCTGACGTTCTTGTCCCTCACCGTGCGCAGCACATCTTCAATGGTTTGACAATTCATCATATCCTCCTTCTATTTTAAGCGGATAAAAGACAATGGCCGGATCACTTTTCGAGCCCCTTTTTCCGGACGGCCCTTTCATTTTTCCCCTTGCTTGTCCTGTCGGTTTATTATATATTATTTCAAATTAAAAGTAAATGAAAAAATGTTCCGTCGGATGGGGGGCGGTGATGACCGAGGGCCTTACTTCCTCTGTGGGGGCCGTGGGGATCGGGGTCAGCGACCTGAAGCGGTCGGTAGATTTTTACACCTCCGTTTTCGGCATGAAAAAAGTTTGGAAATTGAAACTACCTCGGATGCACGAAATGGTCCTTGCCTTTGAAGGAGGGAAAGGGGCCTCCTTGGTATTGATGCACTATGTGGACGGCTCCAATCCCGGCTATACCGACAATCCGGTCAAACTGGTCTTTTATGTGGATGATCCCCAGACCGTCATAGACCGGATTCGCCGGGAGGGATGGGAGGTCATTCGCGAGGCCGCACCGGTTCCCGAACTGCAAAACGCCGTAGTGGGGTTGGCCAAAGACCCGGACGGCTATCTGCTGGAGATCCTTAAGGCCGCGCCCAAAAGTCCGGGGAGCGGATTCGATCCAGGATCCGGCGATGGGAAAGGAGGGTCCGATCATGACTTATGAAACCATGATCTATGAAAAAAGAGAAGGGTTGGCCATTCTCACCCTGAACCGCCCGGAACACTTGAACAGCATCAATACCCGAATGCAGGCCGAAATGAAGGCCATTTGGGAAGACTTGGAACAAGACCGCACCGTCCGGGTGATCATCATCACCGGCGGACCCAAGTGTTTCAGCGCCGGGGCGGACATCAAGGAGACCTTTCCGCCCGGGACATCCCGTCCCAGCTCGCGGGATCAATTCAAGAAATTCGAAGACGACGACCGGCCCTATATCGCCGCCATCAGCGGCTATTGCTTGGGCGGCGGGCTGGAGTTGGCTTTGTGCTGCGATCTGCGCATCGCCACCGAAAGCGCCCGCTTCGGGTTGCCGGAGTTGAAGATCGGGTCCGTCCCCGGGGCCGGAGGTATGCAACGCCTCCCCCGGTTGATCGGCATCGGCCGGGCCAAGGAGCTTTTGTATACCGGTGCCCGTATTGACGCGGCCGAGGCCTACCGCATCGGATTGGTCAATAAGGTCGTAGCCGAAGAACAATTGATGGAGGAGGCCCTTAAACTGGCCGAGATCATGCTGGACATGCCCCCACACGGACTGAAGATCGCCAAACGCTGCGTCAATGAAGGGATGCAAGTGGACCTGCAGACGGCCTTGAAGTTGGATGTGGCCATCAGCGCCCAGGAGATGTCCACCCCCACGGCCATAGAGAACCGGGCCGAGGGATTGAGGGCCTTCCGGGAAAAACGAAAACCCCGATTCAGGGTGGAGTAAGGGATCGCTTACGGATGGACCGCCGTTCGCGGCCGGGGAGAACATATGACCTTACCTTTAGAAGGCGTAATTATACTGGATTCGGCCCATCAGTACCCGGGGCCTTATTGCTCCATGCTTCTGGGGGACCTGGGAGCGGAAGTGATCAAGGTGGAACAACCCGGCGTCGGCGATCCGGCCCGACGCAGCCCGGGGTTTTTCAAAGGCATCAACCGCAATAAAAAGAGCGTCACCCTCAATCTGAAAAAGCCCGCGGCCCAAGCAATCCTCAAGCGCCTGGCCCAAGAGGCCGATGTCTTTACCGAAGGCTTCCGCCCCGGCGTGGTCAAACGACTGGGCATTGACTATGACACGCTGCGGGCGGTCAACCCCCGGTTGATCTATTGCTCCATTTCCGGATACGGTCAGGACGGTCCATACCGGGATCTCCCCGGCCATGACCTGAACTACATGGCCATGGCCGGTATGCTCCATTCCATTCAGGATGCACAGGGCAATCCCATCCCTCCCGGCATCGCCATCGGAGATTTGTCTTCCGGCATGTTCGCCGCCATCGGCATCCTGGCCGCCTTGATGGTCCGGGAAAAGACCGGTAAAGGGCAATACGTGGATGTCTCCATGTTCGACGGCCTTCTTTCCTGGATGTCCATCCGTTTCGGACTCTTTTTTCATACCGGTTCGTCGGAACGGCACTACGATCCGGGTTACGGTGTATTCAAGGGCAAGGACGGTCGGCCTTTTACCCTGGGTATCGCCCATGAAGACTGGTTCTGGGACCGCCTCTGTGAAGCCATCGGCCTGAAGGAACTGGTGGGGATTCCCGGGCCGGAAAGGCTCCTGAGAAAAAAGGAATTGGTCCTCAAGATCCAGGCCGTTTTTTCTCAAAAGGAACGGGAGGAGTGGCTCCGCATCCTGACCGCGGCCGATGTGCCGGTGGCCCCTGTCCGAACGCCCGAGGAGGTCCTGGATGATCCCCATGTCCGGTTCCGACAGATGATCCAACCCCTCAAACTTCCTTCGGGCGGGGCCATCCAGCAGGTGGCCTTTCCGGTGAAGTTTTCGGAGACCCCGGCGGTCATGCACTCGCCCCCGCCCGAACTGGGGGAACACACGGAAGAGATCCTGTTGAAGGCCGGGTATTCCCGGCAGGAAATCCAATCCTTCCGGGAGGAAGGGGCGATCTGAAGGGAAAAGGGCTTCGGTTCGCTTAAGCAGGGATCAACCGCCGAGGACAAAGGCCCGGGTTCGGCGGATCCTGTGCCGGACTGGGCGAAGAAAGGATAGCCATGGACTTCGATTTCAGCGATGAGCAAAAGATGCTCCAGGACACGGTGCGGCGCTACGTCAATGAAAAGATCGTGCCCATTGCCGACGAATACGACCGCAAGGGACCGATGAGCAAGGCCGATGCCCGGCGCTTTCTCAAGGAACTGAAACCTTTTGGGTATGTGGGCACCTTAGTGGCCGAAGCGGACGGGGGACCGGGCCTGACCCATATGGAATGGCCGATCCTTTTCGAGGAACTGCGGCGCGGTTACGCCTCCTTGGGGGGGATCGTGGGCATTACCTCCGCCTCCACCGGTAGGATCGCCAACTGCGGCAATCGGGAATTGAAGGAACGGATCCTGCCCGGTTTGCTGAACGGGGACACCATCATCTGCAGCGCCATCACCGAACCTAATGTGGGTTCGGATACGGCCTCGATCGAGACCAAGGCCGTGCCCGACGGGGATGACTACATCATCAACGGCACCAAGATGTGGATCTCCAACGGGACCATCGCCGATTATGTGATCGTCACCTTGAAGATCATCGATCCCGCCGGAGGGAAACCGCGGACAGGCCAGATCCTGGTGGAAAGGGAACGATCCCCCTTCACCGCCCGGGAGATCCATAAAATGGGGGTCCGATCCTTTCCCACGGCCGAACTGGTTTTCGAAGACTGCCGCGTCCCCCGAGAAAACCTCCTGCGGCCCAAGGAAGGGAGCCAAGGCGAACCCTTGGATTCCTTGAATTTCGCCCGGGCCAACGCCTCCATCTCCGCCGTGGGTATTTCGCAGGCGGCCCTGGAGGCCTCGATCCGCTATGCCAAGGAGCGGACCCAATTCGGCAAGCCCATCGGGCAGTTCCAACTGATCCAGGCCATGATCGCCGACATGATGGCCGAGATCGAGGCCGGGCGTTTTCTGGCCTACCGGGCCTTTTTTCTCTTGGGCAAAGGCGTGCGATGTTACCGGGAATGTTCCCTGGCCAAGGCCTTTTGCACCGAGGCCGCCGTGCGGGTCACCTCCAAGGCCGTCCAGATCCACGGGGCCTACGGCCTGTCCGAAGAATATCCGGTGGAACGCTATTTCCGCGACGCCCGCTGTTACACCATCCCCGACGGGACCACCCAGATTCAACAACTGATCGTCGGCCGGGAAGTGTTGGGCATGCGGGCCTTTGCCTAAAGGAAAAGGATCGAGGATCAAGGAATGAGGATCGAGGCACGAGGATCGAAGAACTAAATCTCCTTGCTCTCCTTCGACCTTCAGGGGGGATGAAAAACCGGGGATAGTAATCGGCTTGTGATAGTATGGACCCGGTGGGGTTTTATTTTCTTACGTCTGTGACTTCAGTGCTGGTCTTTCCTTCGGACTTATCCACGGGGGACCTTTGCCCCCTCCGCATTCCCGCCCGCTAAAAAAAGCGGGCGGGCTGCGGCTTCCCCCATGGATAAGCCCGGAAAAGACGGCGCCCTAAAGTCAAGGACGCCATAAAACACAACCCCACCGGGTTCGGCTAATGTTTGTTTTTAATTGAATCCATTAATAACACATCCCCAAGCATTCATGGAGGATTGTCGGATGAGGGAATCTCAAAAAATCAGACCCGTCCGGGAAGGCCTATGGACTACCCCCCTTTCTCCGGACGAAAAACCCCGATTGATCGGCAGCGAGTGTCCGGCTTGCGGCGAGGTCTTTTTTCCTAAAAAGGAAAAAGGGATTTGCATCCGCTGCGGTCGGCGCGGCTTGAAGGAGATCGGGTTGGACCGGCGGGGAAAGATCCACAGCTTCAGCGTCATCATGCAGCAGCCTACGAAATATTATCTGGGCAAGACCCCTTATGCCTACGGCTGGATCGACCTGCCCAATGTCCGGGTCCGGGCCCTGTTCACCCAGTGCGATTATAACCGCCTGCGGATCGGCATGCCGGTGGAGTTGGTCATTGAAGAACTGGGCGTGGATGAAGAAGGGTATACGGTCCTGGCCCATAAATTCAGACCCATCGAAGAGGAGGGGGCCTAAGGAGATGAAATCCGTCGAGGAATTAAGGGGGCTGCGCAAGGTTTATGTCGGAGGACTCGGTCGGGTCCGGTTTCAGCGCTATGAAAATCAAGAGTATTATGACTTCGCCAGCCAGGCCCTGTTGAATTGCCTGGACGAAGCGGAGATGGAATGGAAGGAAATCCAGGCCGCCTTTTGCGGGAATGTCTATGCCGGCACGGGAAAAGGGCATCAAGTGATCGCCGAGGTCGGGCTGACCGGCATCCCCATCATCAACATGGAACAGGCCTGTTCCAGCTCCTCGGCCGCCTTTCGAATGGCCTATTTGATGGTGGCTACGGAGATCTATGATGTGGTGGCCGTTTTGGGATTCGAAAAGATGGGCCGGGGTCTTCTGGCCAGCACGGCCTTCAAGCCTTGGGAACTGGCCCTGGGTTTCAATGTCCAGCCGGCCAACTACGCCCAGGGGGTGGTACGCTACATGGAGACCTACGGGGCCACCGAAGAAGACCTGGCCCGGGTGGTGGTCCTGGAAAGAAAAAACGCCAACCTGAATCCTTACGCCCGCTGGTATCAGTGCGGGGAAGTGACCCTCGAGGAGGTCATGAACTCCCGCGTCGTGGCCGCGCCGGTGCGGTTGATGCACGCCGCGGCTATGGTCGACGGGGCCGTGGCCATCATCCTCTGCAGCCGGGACAAACTCAAGTCGGACATCGCCCGGTCCCGAAAGATCGAGGTGGCGGCCTCGGTCCATACCACCGGCATTTACGGCGAAGAGAGCGTCCTCTTTCCGGCCCAAACCAACCTGGTCAAGGAAGGGGTCCGGCAGGCCTGGGAGATCTCCGGTTACGGACCGGAAGACATGGACGTGATCCAGGTCTATGAGGCCATGGCCCCGGCCTTCCTGACCGATATCGAGGAGATGGGTTTCTGCAAACCCGGAGAAGCCCCGCGTCTGCTCAAGGAGGGCTATTTCGACATCAACGGCAAACTCCCGGCCAATACCGACGGCGGCCTGGTCGGCTGCGGCCATCCCTTGGGGGCCACCGGGGCCCGGCAGATCGCCGAGCTGATCACCCAACTCAGGGGTGCGGCCGGACCGCGGCAGGTGGAAAAGGCCAAGATCGGCATCGCCCACAGCAGCGGCGCCGGCCCCAATGCGGTTTTTACCATATTGAAAAGGGTGGATTGATCCGCTCCTTTGGTATTCCCCGGATCAAAGGATAATAATAAAAACGAAGCAGGTCCGGCCTAAGAAAGGCAAAAGAAAAAGAGGCGAAAAATCTTTTTGTGAGGAGGAAGGCCTATGGATTTGGGTTTGAAGGACAAGGTGGCCATCGTCACCGGATCGGGGGCGGGGATCGGTCGGGTGACGGTCTTGACCTTGGCCGAGGAAGGGGCCCATGTGGTGGTCAACGACATCAACCTGACCCTGGCCGAAAAGACGGCCGAAGAGGCCAGGGCCTTCGGGGTCAAGGCCTTGGCCGTGGGGGGCAGCGTGACCGCGCAGGATGAAGTCGAGGCCATGGTTAAAAAGGTGACGGATGCATTCGGCCGGGTGGACATCCTGATCAACAACGCCGGTCGGGGCTGGAACTGGGAGGCAGGCAAAACCCCCATCCCCTTTGCCGAGACGGTCAAGGAAGACTGGGATTATACGATCAACCTTTGCCTCTACGGCGTCTTTTTTTGCACCCGGGCCGTCCTACCGGGCATGATCCAACGAAAATACGGCAAGATCGTCAACATGATCTCCGACGCCGGGAAGATCGGCGAGGCCTTTTACGCCGCCTATTCCGCGGCCAAGGGAGGGATCATCGCCTTCCAAAAGGCCCTGGCCAAGGAGGTCGGGAAATTCAACATCAATGTCAACGGCGTCTCGGCCGGGGCCACAGATACGGAGCGGATCCTGGCCGCTCGGGAAAAGATGCGGGCCCAACTGGGCGAGGAGGCCTTCCAGAAGAGATTGGAGGCCCAACTCAAGGCCTATCCCTTGCGCCGTTTCGGGGAGCCTTTGGATCTGGCCCGCATGTGCGCCTTTCTTTCCTCGGATGTCTCCAAACACATCACCGGTCAGACCATCAGCGTCAGCGGCGGATTCAGCATGGTTTCCTGATTCGGGAGGAGGAGGTCGAAGGCGGGACGAAAGAGGGATTTTTATTGAGACGGGAGGATCAGCGTTTTTTCCTGCCCTGGAGAAAGGAGCGGATGTCTTTTTCCTTCAGGGTGTTCAAGACCTCCCCTTTGGTGAGCCAACCTTTTCGGGCAATTCCCACCCCGAAGGCGATGTCCTTCAGGCCGTCGAGGTGATGGGCGTCGGGATTGATGGCGATCTTCAATCTCAGTTCCTTGGCCTTTTTCATCCAGCGCCAGTCCAGATCCAAACGGTGGGGGTTGGCGTTCAGCTCGATGACGACCCGGTTTCGGGCCGCGGCCTCGAGGACACGCCCCAGGTCCACGGGGTAAGGTTCGCGGGCCAGGAGCAGGCGACCCGTAGGGTGGCCGAGGATGGTGGTGTAAGGATTTTCCAAGGCCTTGATGATGCGGGCGGTCATCTCCTCCTCGGTCAGGTTGAAACGGGAATGGACCGAGGCGATGACGAAGTCGAAACGGGCCAGGATCTCGTCGGGATAGTCCAAAGATCCGTCCGGCAGGATGTCGGACTCGATGCCCCAGAAGAGGCGGACCTTCTTCTGCCGCTCGTTCAAGGCGGCGATTTCCTGCCGTTGTTTTTCCAGCTCCTCCACCTTCAGCCCGCCGGCGTAGGCCGCGGACTGGCTGTGGTCGGAAATACCCAAATACTTCAGGCCATAAGCGGCCGCCGCCTCCACCCATTGGGCCGGGGTGGGGGTGCCGTCGCTGTAGAAGGTGTGGAAATGGAAGGCCCCTTGGATGTCGCCTTCCTCGACCAAAACGGGCAGGGTATGGTTTGCCGCGGCCTCGATTTCCCCCAAGTCTTCCCTAAGTTCCGGCGGGATGTAATCCAGGCCCAATTGTTTATAGATCTCCACTTCATCGGCGCAGGAAACCAGCTTTTCTCCGCGGAACAGCCCGTATTCATTCAACTTGAAACCCCAGTCTTTGGCCCTGCCCCGCAAGGCGGTATGGTGGGCCTTGCTGCCGGTGAAGTGATGGAGGGCGAAAGGAAATTGCTCGGGCGTCACCACCCGGAGATCGGCCTGAATGCCGCTTTTCAGGAGGACGGCGCTCTTGGTCGGGCCGTGGGCGATGACCTCGGCCACCTGAGGGAGACGGATGAAGAAGTCCATCACCCCTTCCGCATCCTCGGCGGCCGCCACCAGGTCTATGTCCTTTACCGTTTCCATGCGGCGGCGCAGGCTCCCGGCCACCGAAACCCGTCGGACCGACGGGTGCCCTTCCAGGTTTTCTTTGATTCCTCCGGCCAGGGGATAGACTTCGCCGAAGAGAAACCGGCCCTGAAACCGCTTGTATTGTTCAATACCTTTGAGGATTTTCTCCTGGGATTTCTGCCCGAAGCCAGGAAGGGCGATAAGTCGGTTTTCATGACAAGCGTATTCCAGTTCCCCCACCGATTGGATACCCAATTTTTCGAAAAGGTCCTTCACCTTTTTGGGGCCCAGACCGGGGACGCGGAGCATTTCCCGTACCCCTTCGGGGAACCGTTTCTTCAATTCTTCGTAGAGGGGGACGGTCCCGTCTTGGAGTAACTGAGTGATCTGTTGGGTCAGGGTCTTGCCGATGCCCTTGATTTGGGAGAGGGTCCCGTTGCGGACCCGTTCGGCCGCCGGGCGGTCTAGGGCCTCGATGATTCGGGCCCCTTCGGAATAGGCCCGGACCTTGAAGGGATTCTCCCCGGCCAATTCCAACAGGAGGGCCATCTCGTTGAGGACCTGGGCGATCTCTTTGTTGTCCATGGGCGGGACAAGGTTCAGAAAGGTTACGGCTACAAGATGATGATCTTCCGGATGGCCCGGATGACCTCTTCCGGTTCGTCGATGATCTGGATCAGATCCAGGTCTTCCGGGGAAATCATGCCTCCTTGACAGAGGGATTTGCGCATCCAGTCCAGAAGCCCTTTCCAGAAGGCGCGGTTGACCAAAACCACAGGAAAAGGCTTGATCCGTTGGGTTTGGATCAGGGTGATGGCCTCGGAAAACTCGTCGAGGGTCCCGAAGCCTCCGGGCATGATCACATAGGCCACGGAATACTTGACGAACATGACCTTGCGGATGAAGAAATAACGGAAATCGAGTTTGATGTTGGCGTAGGGGTTGGGTTTTTGTTCGTAAGGCAACTGAATATTCAAGCCCACGGATTTCCCCCCGGCCTCGGCCGCCCCTTTATTGGCCGCTTCCATGATGCCGGGGCCGCCGCCGGAAATGACGTTGAAGCCGTTTTGGACCAGGAGGCGGGCGATGGTCACCGTCTGTTCATAGTAGGGGTCGCCGGGTTTGACCCGGGCCGAGCCGAAAATGGAGACGGCCGGATAGATCTGGGAGAGGGTTTCAAAGCCGTCGACGAATTCGGCCAGGATCCGGAACATCCTCCAGCTGTCTTTTACGGTCAGTTCATTGATGACGAACTGACGTTCGTGGGGGTCCATTTTCAATTCTTTGGCCATGGATCAAGCCCTCGCTTATCGGTGGGGAAAGGGATATTTGTATTGCAATCTTCTTCATCTGCTTATATTATTTGCCTGCTACTGTCAAGCTGAAGGTTCCCTGCCGGGGCCGTGGTGGAGCCGAGGGCGGGAGACGATTTCTCGATGGTTTTCACGATCCCCGGCGTCGAGGGTTCCTCCGGCCGGACATTCTTCTATTCCTGACTTTGACTGAAAGGCTTATCCTATGCGGATCACCTTCTTGGGCGGCGTCCGGACCGTCACCGGTTCTTCCTTTCTCCTGGAACACGATTCCGTCCGCTTCCTTATCGACTGCGGCATGTTCCAGGGCGGAAAGGAGCTGGAAAAACGCAATCTCTCCTTCGACCGTTTCGATCCCCAGACCATCCAGTATGTCTTGCTGACCCATGCCCATATCGACCATTCGGGACTCATTCCCAAACTGGTCAAGGAAGGTTTCCGAGGGAAGATCATCTGCACCCGGGCCACCTATGAATTGTGCCGGATCATGCTTCCCGACAGCGCCCATGTCCAGGAGATGGAGGCCGAATGGAGGAGCCGGAAGAAAGTGCGATCCGGCCTCAAACCCGTGGAACCGCTCTATACCGTCCAGGATGCCGAACGAAGCCTCGACTTTTTTCAGCCCTTGGAACCGAATCAATGTTTCCGCCTCAGTCCCCAGGTGGAGATCTGCTTCTATAAGGCCGGCCACATCCTGGGGGCCTCCATTTTGGAACTCGTTTTCGAGGAACAAGGCCGAAAAGGCAAGGCCGTCTTTTCCGGCGATGTAGGCCGGCGGGAGGCCTTGATCGTCCCCGAACCGGACCTGATCGAGACGGCCGATTTCCTTTTCGTCGAATCCACCTACGGCAACCGAAACCACAAGGGTTTTGAAGAAAGCAAGGCCGAGCTCCTTTCGGCCATCCACGAAGGGATCAAAAACGGGGAAAAGATCATCATTCCGGCCTTCGCCGTGGAAAGGACCCAGGAAATTCTCTATCTGCTCCACGAGTTTCGGAAAAAAGAGCTCTATCCCCCCATACCGGTCTTCCTGGACAGTCCCTTGGCCATCGCCGCCACCGAGGTCTTCAAGAAACTGCCGGAATATACGGATGAGGCAATGGGGCGGCTTTTGGACAACGGGGAGACCCCCTTGGGGCTCAAAGAACTGCGTTATTCCCGGACGGTCGAGGATTCCATGGCCATCAACCGCTATAAAGGACCGGCCATCGTCATTGCCGGAAGCGGCATGTGCAACGCCGGCCGGATCCTCCATCATTTGAAGCACAACCTCTGGCGTCCCGGGGCCCAGATCGTCATCACCGGTTTTCAGGCCCAGGGGACCTTAGGGCGGGCCATCGTGGACGGAGCAAAAAAGGTGAAGATCTTCAAGGAAGAAGTGGCTGTCCGGGCCCGGATCCATACGATCAACGGCTTTTCCGCCCATGCCGACCAGCAGGAATTGCTGGCTTGGATCGGTAACTTCAAGAACCCCGAAATGGAGATCTTCCTGATTCACGGCGAGGAATCCATTAGTCTGGCCTTTGCCCAAGCCCTTACGGAGCAGCTCCCTTTTCGGGTCCGTGTCCCGGAATGGGGGGAGACCCTGACCCTGAGTCCGCCCTCCGTCAAGGAGGCCCCGCCTGCGGAAGAAGAGCTTCTGGCCCTGTGGAACGCCTTAACCGTCCGCTTTCAAGCCTTCCTTCGAACCGCGGCCGCGGATGACCGACGCCTTTCGGCCCTGCGGGAATGGTTGAAAAAGGCCGATCAGGGCCTGGGGGAAATCGTGCAGTAAAAGTGTAACAAAAGATGCAACCGGTATGGGAAAAATATCTCGGCCGGGTCAGACGGCCCAGCCGTTATTTAGGAAAAGAACTGTTTTCCGTCCACAAGGACCCGGGTGAGGTAAGACTCCGGGTGGCCCTGGCCTTTCCCGATCTCTACGAAGTGGGCATGTCCTATCCGGGGATGAAGATCCTCTATCACCTCTTGAATCGGATACCGGAAGTTTGGGCCGAGCGGGTCTTCGCCCCCGCCCCGGACATGGTGCAACTCCTTCAAGAGGAGAATCTTCCCCTTTTTTCCCTGGAATCAGGGAGCCCCCTCTTTGCCTTCGACCTCATCGGCTTCAGCCTTTCATATGAATTGGGCTACACCAATGTCCTGACCATGTTGACCTTGGGGGGCGTTCCCGTCTTCAGCCGGGAGCGGGGGGAGCAGGACCCCCTGGTCGTCGCCGGCGGCCCTTGTACCTTCAATCCCGAACCGATGGCCGATTTTTTCGACGCCTTGGTCATCGGGGACGGGGAAGAGGTGATCGCTGAAATCTGCGAAACGGTCATGGCCGGGAAGGCGGGGGGGGCGACGCGTTCGGAACTCTTGGCCGGTCTGGGGAAAATCAGGGGGATTTATGTGCCTTCCCAAGGGGAGAGGCAAAAAGGAGACGGCCCGAAACCCGTGATCGAGAAACGGGTCGTCGCCGATCTGGACCGGGTCCCCTTCCCCGCCCTTTCCCCTTTGCCTTATCACCAAGTCATCCATGACCGTTTCAGCGTGGAAATCGCCCGGGGCTGCAGCCGAGGCTGCCGCTTTTGTCAGGCCGGGATCATTTATCGGCCGGTGCGGGAGAGGTCTCCGGAGCAAATCTATCGGATCCTGGAAGAAGGATTGAGCCGAAGCGGCTACAGCGAAGCCACGCTCCTGTCCTTAAGCAGCGGCGATTATTCCTGCCTTAACGAACTCCTCACGGCCTTGATGGAACGCTGGGAAACGGAAAAGGTCGCCTTTTCTCTGCCTTCCTTGAGGGTGGACACCCTCTCTACCGAGGTCATCGAGCAGATCCTTCGGGTGAGAAAGACCGGCTTTACCATCGCCCCCGAGGCCGGGACCCAACGTCTGAGGGACGTGATCAACAAAAACATCGGGGAAGAGGAGATCCTGAAGACGGCCCGAACCGTTTTTGCCTTGGGCTGGCGGGTGCTGAAACTCTATTTCATGATCGGTCTTCCTACGGAGCGGTTGGAGGATCTGGACGGTTTGATCTCCCTGGTGGAGAAGATCCAGAGGGAAGTCCGGAAAAAGGGGGGACGGCCGGAAATCCATGTGGCCCTCTCCCTATTTATCCCCAAGCCCCATACCCCTTTTCAATGGGCCGCTCAGATTCCCTGGGAGGAGGCCCTTCAGCGGTTGAATTATATCCGATCGGCCTTGAAGAACAGACCCATTCAGGTAAAATGGAACGATCCCCGCCAAAGTCATCTGGAGGGCCTCCTTTCCCGCGGGGGACGGGAGATGGGCCGGGTGATCTACCGGGCCTTTCAAAAAGGGGCTTACCTGGACGGTTGGGGGGAACATTTTTCTTGGGAAATCTGGAAGGAAGCCGTAAGAGAAGAGGGCGTGGATCCCGAAGCGGTTTTGGGGGCGAGGGGGTATTCCCATTCCTTCCCCTGGGATTTCGTCCGAACGGGGGTCTCCAAGGACTATCTTTACGGTGAATACGAAAAGGCCTTGACCGGTTTGACCACCCCGGACTGCCGTCACGGGGACTGCAGCGATTGCGGGCTTTGCCCGGCCTTCAAGGTAAAGCCAGTCCTAAAGACCATTTTCAAAAGGCCGCCCAACCCCTCCCGGGTTTTCTATCCCCAAGAAGGGGTGAAAAAATTCCTTGTCGCCCTGACCAAGACCGGTCCCTCCCGCTTCTTGGGCTTCCTGGAATGGAAGGAGGCCCTCATCCGCGCCTTCCGGCGGGCCGGGCTGCCCTTGGCCTATTCCCAGGGTTTCCATCCTCAACCGCGGGTTACCTTTGGTCAGGCCTTGCCGGTGGGGTTGAGCAGCCTTAAGGAGACGATTCATATCCAGCTCAGCGATTGGCTCACCGAGAATCAGGTGAAGGCCTCATTGCCGAAGGAACTCTTTCCCGGTACCCGGGTCCTTCAGGTCTCGGAAGTCCCTTTAAACAGCCCCTTATCCCAACCGAGTCACTTCGGCTTTCGCGTGATCCTCGACCCGGCGGTCATGGATCGGAAACGGTTCGAACGGTTTCAAAGTTCCGAGACCTGGCCCTTGGAAAGACCCGGCAAGGATAAGGCGGTGGATTTGAAGAAGGTCTTAGGGGATCTCAGGGTCACGGAAGGCCAAAAGGGCAAGGTCCTGGTTTCTTGGATCGTGGCTTCGGGGTCGGAGGGGGAAGTGCGCCCCGAAGGGGTTCTGCAATCCGTTTTTTCTTTATCCCTCGACGATGTCCTCGAAGCGGAGGTGGAGAAATTTCCGATCGTCTTTCCTTAAGGGCCTCTCCCCTGATTCCGTCACTATGGATCCTTTTTTAGGCCAGGCCGCCGGTCGGTTCGTTTCCCCGAAACTTATCGAGGCCGTTCGTCCCTTGGGTAAGGGCCACGTCCACGACACTTACCTGGTGACCCTGACCCGGGGCGGAGGGCCCCCTTTCCTGCTCCAGCGGGTAAACACCCGCGTCTTTCCTCGACCGGAAGAGGTGATGCACAATATCCGGGTCTTCAGCGAACATGCCCGAGGGCGGCTGCCTCTCCTCCTGGAAAAAGGGCGCAGACCTTGGGAACTCCCCGAGATCCTCAAAGATGCATCCGGTTCCGATCTGTGGAGGGGTCCGGACGGTTCCTGCTGGCGGGCCTTCCGTTTCATCGAAGGGGCCGAGGCCCGGGAAGTCGTCTTGAACGAAGGACAGGCCTTCGAAGTGGGCTACGCCTTGGGGATGTTTCACCGCCTCCTGGAAGACCTGCCGGTGGAGGACTTGTTCGATACCCTTAAAGGTTTTCATGTGACCCCCCGGTATCTTCAGCGGTTCGATCGGGTGCTGGCCGCCTATAACGGCGGAAGGACTTCCGACCTCGAGTGGGCCTTGGATTTCATCCGCAAAAGGCGGGCCCGGGCCGCGGTGCTCGAGGAGGCCAAAGGGGCCGGACGGCTGAAGGTCCGGCCGATTCACGGGGACCCCAAGGTCGACAATGTCCTTTTGGATACCGACACGGGCCAAGCGGTAAGCCTGGTGGATTGGGATACGATCAAACCCGGTTTGTTGCCTTACGATATCGGGGACTGCCTGCGCTCCGCCGGTAATCCCTTGGGGGAGGAAGCCGAAGGCTGGTGGACGGTGCGCTTTCGTCCGGACCTGGCCCGTGCGGTCTGGAAGGGGTATCTCCACTTGGCCCGACCGCTTCTTCAGGAAGAGGAGCGGGCCTTTTTCTATGAAGCCCTTCGTCTGATCCCCTTCGAATTGGGTGTCCGTTTCTTGACCGATTTTCTGGAAGGGGATGTCTATTTCAAGGTGGACCGTCCCGCTCAAAACCTTCACCGCGCCCTGGTCCAGTTCCGCCTCACGGAAAGCATCGAAGAGGAAGAAGGGGAAATACGGGCCCTTTTCAGCGGAGAAACAGGATGACGAACTTCGTCCATCCGGGCCGAGGCGCCCCTTTTCAGGGATCTATCCGGGCCGAGGCGTAGCCGGTCAGGACCACCACACCATGCTGATTGACCGTTTCTACTTTTAGATCCACAAAGAACTGTCCCTTTTCCTCTCGAAGGGCTTCCACGGTAGCCCGGGCTTCCAAGTCGTCCCCGGGCCAGACCTGGTTGGTGAACCGGACCCCGAACCTGGTCAGGCGGCCGTCCCCGACCCAGTTGGTGAGCATCTTGCCGGTGAGACCCATGGTCAGCATGCCGTGGGCGAAGACCGAAGGGTATCCGGCCACCTGGACGGTAAAGACCTCATCGGTATGAAGGGGGTTGAAGTCGCCGGAGGCCCCGGCATACTGGACGATCTGGGTTCTCTTCAGGTCTTCCACCACCTTTTCGCTGTAGCAGTCACCGACTTGGAGTCGGCTGGCTTTCAGGGGCATGGCCTTCCTCCTACTTTCCTTGGTCCACGGGTCGTTCGGTTTGCACGCTTACGCCGCGGGAAGTGATCACCAGCTCCCCTTTTTGGTCACGAAATTCGATGATCGTTTCCGAAAAGAGGAGCTTGCCGGAGCGGCGTCCTTCTTTTTCCCACCTCCGTCCTTCTTTGACCGTGGCCGTCAGCACATCGCCGGGCCGAAGGTGGCGGTGGTATTCGTAATGTTGTTCGGCGTGCAGCCCCCGCCCTTTTCCGACCGGGCCGGATTTGAGGCCGGTCGGTTCCTTTCCGGAACCGAACCAGGGTTCCCCGATCTTGGGGCGCAGGGGATAATCGGGGTCATAGTGGGCCGCGGCCTGGATGAAGGTCGGCGGGGCGATGATCCCGCCCACTTCGGTTTTCTTGGCATATTCTTCATCGTAATAGATCGGATTGGGGTCCCCGATGGCCCGGGCGAACATCATGATGTGCCCGGCCTCTACGGGAAAGGTCTTGACGGCCATGGCGTTCCTCCTTTCGGAAATGAGGGTTCGGCGTGGCGCCGGACCGGCGCCTTTTCGGTTTTAAGGCCTTCTTCCTTTCATTGTTCAAGAGGGGCCGTAAATACAGCGGGCAAGGGGGAAGCCTTCCCTCACGGCCGACTCTTTTGGAGACGATTTCGCAAAATTATATTGGAATCGACACCCTATCGCAACCCTGGTACCGGATTGTTCGTCGACACCGGCTTAGGGTATCCCCTCTTTCGGTGGGTACGGTCGGGGACGACCGGCCAAGAAAATGGTCACAACGGCCATCAGGTATACACAGCCGAAAAGGATCAGAGCGATCCGGTAATTGCCGAAGTGATCGAAGATCAGCCCGGAAATGAAGGCCCCGCTGGAGGAACCGATAGCCTGGATGAAGGCCACGATCCCCATGAGGGTGGCGAAGGCGGTCAAACCGAAAAATCGGCTGATCACCATGGGCAAAAGGACGACGATCCCGCCCATGCCGAAACCGTACAAAACGACATAGACCCAAACCAAAAACGGAGAATGGACGGCCAGGAGCATGAAGACAGCCAGGGCCTGGACGCCGAAACAGGCGGTGGCCACGAAATGAAAAGGATAGATTTCAGAAAGGCGGCCGAAGATCAACTTGCCCAACCCACCCATTCCGGCGGTGATCCCCAAGGCCAAGGCGGCTATGGTCGAGGCCAATCCGGCTTCGGTCACCAAGGGGACTTGGTGTTGCAGCACCCCTCCTTGGGCCATGGGGGCCAAAAGAAAGGTCAGGGACACCCAAAGGAAGGCCCGCGTCCTCAAGGCCTCCTTGAGGGGCCAACCCTTATCCTCTAAGGAGGTTTCCCTATCGGGATGCTTCCCCCCGCCTTCCCCTTTGTCCGGTGGGTCTCCGTCCGGTAAAAGGCCCATTTCCGCAGGGCTGCTTTTCATTACCCAGAAGGTCAAGGGAACGGCCAGGATCCAAACCAAAATCCCCATGAAGACATATGAGACCCTCCAGGAATAATGGGCGTTAAGCATCCCCACGAGGGGGGACATGACCAGGCCGCCCACGGAGATCCCAACCATGGCCATTCCTATGGCCGTACCCCGGCGGCGGACGAACCAGCGGGTCAAAAGATGGCTGATGGGGATAAAACCGATGCCGGTCGTGGCCACCGATAACACGGCGTAAGATAGATAAAAAAACCACAAGGTTTGGGTGAAGCTGACCATAATAAAGGCAGCCCCGGCCCCTACGGCGAAGGTGGTCATCACCCGCTTGGGTCCGTATTTTTCGGTCAAATACCCGACCAGGGGGGCGCAGGCGCCATGGATCATCTGATAGATGGACATGGCGAAGGAGATCGCCGCCCGGCTCCAACCGAAGGTCTGTTCAAAGGGCCGGATGAAGATGCTGAAGGAATAGAATCCCGCACCGGCGAAGAGAAACAGGAGGATGAAACCGGCGGCCACGATACGGTAGCCGTAAAATAATTTTTTGGGGGGCTCTGTTTTCACTACCTACAACCGGTCAGCGCTCATGGGTTCTTTGGGGGTCCGACGGGTGAGGCAAGGAGGATCTCTACACCCCTCCTTCCGCCCGTCCCTCTCTGGATCGAGTGTATTGATATCAAAATTATATCAATATTACTAATGAAGATCCTCCCTCAGGTCAATACTTTTTTCCCGGGGGGGCCTTTTTCCCCGGGACCTTCGCTTTTTTTTAGACATACTAGATATGGTATATTTTTCTTGACATTTATACAATTAGTTGTATTAATGACCGACATTGGCATAGGCGGCCGTCTGCTTTACGGATGCGGCCCACCCTCCTTCCACTTTTTGCGGTGCACCCCGGTCCGCCGGGGTGCACCGATGGGGTTGCCCAAAGGAGATGAACCGGCGGACATTCCTGTTCTACGGCGGTGCGATGCTTTGGGGTCTCCTCGGTCCGGGGAAAAGGGCCCGGGCCGAGATCCTTCGTGACTTCCCCTTGGAAAGGTCGCCCCGCTTGGCCGTCATCATTGACGACATCGGTTATTCCCGTTCCCTGGCCAAGCGGTTTTGGGACCTTCAGGTCCCCTTGACCTTCGCCGTCTTACCTCGACTGGAAAAATCCCGCGACCTGGCCGAGGAGATTCATGCCCGGGGCCATGAGATCATGCTCCATCAACCCATGGAACCCCACGAAAGGGACAGGGATCCCGGACCGGGGGCCGTCTATGTGGGGTTTGAGGAGGAGAGGATCCGGGAGGTCTTGGAAGAGAACCTGGCCGTCGTCCCCTTCGCTTCCGGGGTCAACAATCACATGGGGTCGCGTTTCACCGAAAGGCGTAGGGAAATGGAAGCGGTCCTGGATGTGGTGGGGAGACGATCCCTCTATTTTGTCGACAGCCTGACTTCCGCCCAATCCGTGGCCTTCCAGGAGGCCCAAAACCGCAGGATGCCTACGGCCTGTCGCAATCTATTTCTTGACGGGTGGCGCAACGAGGACTTTATCCTCCGTCAGCTCTTCCTCCTGGAGCGCCATGCCTACCGGTGCGGCTGGGCGGTGGGCATCGGTCATCCCTATCCGGAAACCGTACAGGCCTTGGCCCGGTATTTAAGGGCGCCTCATCAGCCGGGCCGGTTTTTTGTCCACATGTCCGTAATCCTCAGTCTCTAAAGGACCGTTTCCAATCTTTTTCATCCTTAAAAAGGTCTTCCGTCCTTTCGGCGGCCCGCCGGTAAATTTCCTTCAAACCCAATCCTTCCAGGCAGCAGCCCAAGGCCCCGTTGAACTGAGGGTCCGGAGGGATGATCACCTCTCCGCCCCAGCGCCGGGAGAGAAGGGTCTTTACCCCCTGATTCAGGGCCACCCCACCGGCCAGGACCAAAGGCAGGGGGGGATAACGCCGGATCATCTGGATGATCCGGCGGGCTACGGAATCGTTGATACCGGCAGAGATCCGCGGCACAGGGACCCGCTCCATCAAATAGCCGATGATCTCGCTTTCGCCGAAAATGGCGCAGGTATGGTTGATCCGCACCGGATCTTCGGATTCCTGGGCCAGGCGCGATAAAGGCAGGTTCAAGAGGCGGGCCATGTTTTCCAGGTATCGGCCGGTGCCGGCGGCGCATTTGTCGTTGGTTTGAAAATCCATGGGCCGGCCTTCCTGAACGAGGAGGACCTTGCTGTCCTGACCCCCCAATTCGACCAGGATGAAGTCTTTCAGCCCGGTTTGGAAGCAAACCCCCCGAAAATGGGCCCTCATCTCGGTGATGGTCTTGATCCCTTTGCCCAGGAGGTGTTTTCCGTAACCGGTCACGACGGCGGTCTTTTCCGGGGCCAGGCCCACTTTTTCCAAAAGGACGAGGGGGAGGAAGGTCTTCCCCTTGGGCTCGGTTTGGAGGGTCAAGAACCTGACCGTATCCATCCGAAGCCTCCGAAAAGAGCGGAAGTCTTGGGTTTGAACGATCTTGACGAATCGGCTGCCGAGGTCGATTCCGGTGGGCATGGTAGGTTTCCTGTTCTTTTATTTTGTCCTCCCCCGCCTGGAGACGTCCCGAAAGGCCGCCCCACCGGCCTCGGGGAAAGGAGGGGTTATCTCCGCAACAGATCGATAAAGGCCTCGAGACGAAGGCGGGTCCGGCCGTCTATCGGCCCGGGCTTGTCCCCCTCCAAGGTCAAGACCGGGACCTTGGTGTATTTTCGGATGAGCAGGTCCTGAATCTGACGGAAGCAAAAGGTCTGGGTGTAGTGGATCAAGCCGTCCAGTTGTCTCTCCATGACCGCCCTTTGAATGTCCCGAAGGCGACCGAAAACGTCGTAGGGGTAGGTATAGGAGAGGTATTGCCCGACCATTCCCTTGCGGTAATCGGGCATGCTGAACTGGCGCTGGATTTCATTAAAGACCACCCGTCCGCCGCAGGTTTCGATGAACTCATAGAGACCGCTTTGGATAGGAGGGATGCCGACGAAGCCGAGACGGACCGAGGCCAACCAAGGAGGGCGTCCCTGTATCTCCTTCAAAAAGGCCTCCACCCGGTCTTCGAAGCGGTTCGGGTCCCCCTCAAAGTCGGAACTGGAGACCAAAAAGTAATGATTTTCGTAGCCGTGGACGCGGTTTCCTGCCCAGGTCTCCCGATCGAGTTCGGCCAATTTCCGCCTGAGGGGATTCAGCCTCCTTTTCATTTTCAAGACTTTATCCCAATCCGTTCCCAGACGGTTCATGAGCCTCTCCATTTGCTCACGCAAGGCCTCGACTTCCTTTTGGGGGGGGTATTGAAAATGAATGACCCGGATCCCTTGGTCTTGGAGGATTTCGGTCAAGGCCTGGGTGTTGCTGCAGTCCCCTTGGGTGACGGCGATGACGGTTTGGATTTCCGGGCGTCTTTGTAAGGCCGAAAAGATCCCTTTGATCCAACTGCAGAGGGTGCGGGGGAAACCCTTTTCTTCAGCCTCTTCCACCCACCCCGCGGCATCCGCCGAGGCGATGAAAATATTATTCAAATCCACCGGAATGCGGCCGGCGGCCAGAAGGATTTCCACGGGCACGGTGCTGGTGAGTCCTACATAGGGGGAATCCGGTAAAGGTTTTCGCTCGGCCACGATCCTTCGAGACTCCTTCCTTATTCCTCAAAGGCCAGCGTTCCGAAGGTAAGCGGGACGGCGGAAGGGGTGGGAGCAAGCGTCAAGGGGGTTGCTGGGCGCAAAGGATTATTTCAATCCTTTCGCCTTCAAAAAGGGACCGTATTTTTTATCCACCGTCTTTATGTGGTGTTGGAGCCAATTACACAAAAAATCCATTACTTCAATGGACAAACCGATCTTTCCTTTATCGAATTCGTTCTGGAAAGCGGTTACCTTTTGGGTGAATGCGGCATGTTCCTTTTTATGTTCGGCCCTTTCGGGGTAGGCGAACTGATCGAAATATTTCTCTTCCGTCTGGAAATGGGTGCCGGCGTAATAGGTCAGGCCGTGTATGATCTTACCTAATTTTTCTTTGCCTTTTCCCTGTTTCATGGCCTCGTCCAGTTCGTTGATCATGCCCACCAACCTTTGATGTTGCTGATCGATTTCGATGACGCCGATGACGAGGTCCTGATTCCATTTGATTAAACCCATCCCTTTTCCTCCTTATCGTTCAGGCCCTGATGAAAAAATGGTCTTTTACTTTCATTCTATTCAGTTGTTCTGCTCTTTGTCAATAGGGGTTTCCCGAATCACCTGGGTCATTTTCCGTAAAGACTTGGGTCCTTGCCCTTTTCCCCCTGGCAGGGTTCAGCCGGGGAGGACCAGGCAACGATCCTTGAAGGGCAGGGTGATCAAAGGGGTGTCGTACACCTCGGAGAGGAAAGAGGCCTCCCATGGCCCCCGACCCTTTTCCGGAGAAAGGATCCGTCCTTCTTTCAAAAAGAGCATCTGGTCGCCATAGAGTACGGCCGTATTCGGGTCATGCAGGACCACCAGGACGGTCAGACCCCGGGCGGTAAGGTCTTTGAGCAGACGCAGCAACCGGACCTGATTGGCCAGATCCAGGTGGGAAAGGGGTTCGTCCAGGAGGATAATCCGCGGGTCCTGGGCCAGGACCCGGGCGACCATGACCAATTGTCTCTCTCCTCCGGAGAGTTCGTTATAAGGCCGGTCGCGAAAGTCCATAAGGCCCAGGGCTTCCAAGGCCTGCCGGACCTTTTCCCGATCCTTTTTCCCGGGGAGAAAGAAGACCTGGGCGGCCCGTCCGGTCAGGACCACTTCCTCGACGGTAAAAGGGAAAACGGGATGGTGAAACTGGGGCAGGAAGCCGACGAGGCCGGCCCTTTCCGAAGGGGAGATGCGCCTTACATCCTTTCCCAGGAGGGAGACCCTTCCCTTTTCGAAGGGTAATAGACCTCCCATGAGTCGGAGGAGGGTGGATTTTCCGCTGCCGTTTTTTCCCAAAAGGACGGTCAAAGACCCGGAAGGCACTTCCAGGTTGACCCCTTTCAACAATGGTCTTTGGTCGTAACCGAAAAAAAGTCCTTCCACTTGAACGGCTGTGGTCATTCTTCCCCCATGGTGAAGCGGCTCTTTTTTAAGAGGTAGATGAAAAAAGGTCCTCCGATCAAGGTGGTGAAGATGCCGATGGGGATCTCGAAAGAAGCCAGGGTGCGAGAGCAGGTGTCCACGACGAGCAAAAAAGAACCGCCGAAGGCCAGGGAGACAGGGACGGTTTTGCGGTTGTCGGGACCGACGAGCATGCGCACCATGTGGGGAAAGGCCAGTCCGACCATGCCGATGATCCCGGCCACGGCCACCGCGGCCGAGGCCGCCAAGGCGGCGGGGAGCAAAATCCAGACCTTTTCCCGTTCCGGATTCAAGCCCACGGCTCGGGTCTCCTCGTCCCCCAAGGCGATGACGTTCATCCGCCAGCGGATCAGAAAGAGGCCGATCCCGCCCAGGGCCATGGGAATGACGGCGGAGCGGATCTTGTCCCAGTTGGCGTTGTGGAGATTGCCCATGGTCCAATGGACGATGGTCTGGAGTTTGAAGGGATCGGTCAGGAATTGGACAACGGTCAGGGCGGCGGTAAAGATCCCGGAGATGATGATCCCCGAAAGGATCAAAGCCAGGATGGAGACCCCCTTGCGACCTCGAGCCAGTAAATAGCTCAGACCCACGGCCAAGAGGCCGAAGGCAAAGGCCGTGGCCTGGAGGGGCAGGAATCCGAGGCTCAAGGCCAAGGCGGCGCCGAAGGCCGCGCCGCTGGAAAGACCGAGGATCTCGGGAGCAACCAGGGGATTGCGGAACAAGGCCTGCAGGGCCGTGCCGGAGACGGTCAGGGAAGCGCCGACCAAAAAGGCCAAGAGGATACGGGGAAGGCGGACCTCCCAGAGGATAGACCTTGCCAGGGCGGTTTCATCGGCCGAGGCGGCGCCGCCGAAGAGGAGACGCATGCTGCTCAGGACCCGATCCGGCCCCATTTGCTCCGAGGGGCCGAAAAAGAGGGCGGCCAAGGCCAGGGGCAGGGGGATCAGATAGAACCAAAAGGGTCTAAGTTTCAATGACACGGTCACGGCCTCCCGGAAACCACCCGGCCGTAGAATTGTCTCAACATCTTGTCCCGTTCCGCTTCCAGGTGGATATCTTGAAACCGTTTCGGGTGGAGCCACTTGGCCGTGAGCTTTACGGCATAAAGGAATTTCAAAGTCCACAGGTCGCACCAGAAGACCTCGGGGAATTCATAGACCCGGCGCTCTTTTACGGCCTTGATCCCTTTCCACTGGGGGTCTTCCAGGATATGCCGGGGGTCCTTTCGTTCGTTGTACCACATGAGGATGACCTGGGGATTCCAAGTCAGGACCTTTTCCAGATTGACCACCTGATGTTCGCTTATCAGGTCGCCGCAGACATTGACCCCTCCGGCGAGGGCGATCAGCTCGTTGACCATGCTCCCGCCGCAGGAGGTCTCCAGGTTGCCCTGGGCCCACATGTAATAGACGGCGGGTCTTTCCTTTTTTCCCAGAGAGGCCAACCGGGAACGGAAGCGTTCCACCTCCTTTTGGGTATAGGTGATGAGGTCCTCGGCCCTCTTTTCCCGCCCGGTCAATCGGCCCAGAGATCGAACTTCCTGATAAATGTCTTCGATGCGTCGGATGAAGACCCCGAAGACGGGGATCCCCTGACGCTCCAGGTTTTCAATGACCTCGGTTTGTTGGGACCAGAGGATGACCAAATCCGGTTTCAAAGCGACGACGCTTTCCAGATTGACGAAGTCCCAATTTCCCGGGGCGGGCAACCGCCTGTCCTTAATCCTTTCGTCCAGGGCGGCGTAACGAGGAAAGACATCCCCGGTGTAGACATTGCGGGAGACGGCTATAATCTGCCTTTCCGCCCCCAACATATAAAGGCCGCTTAAGGCGCTTTCGATCAGACAGACGATGCGTTGGGCCGGCTGCTTAAGGCGGACGGTCTTCCCCCTAAGGTCCTTCGCTTCTACGGCGGTGGATGAGGCAGTCGCCGAAAAGGGAGTGGACCCGAGGAAGAAGGCGGTCCAAAGGAGGATCAAGGGGATCCACCATCCCCTAAGGGGAGGAAAAAGTCGGGAAGGAGACGGTTTTATCCGTGTCAAGGGTATAAAAAAGGAGGCGGGACCCTCCGTTTCCCCTATGGGGACGGCGGAAACGAATGTTCCGCCGTCCCCAGGGGAATCGGCGGCGGGATTAGAAAAAGAGGTCCACACCGGCGAAGGCGGAGAAGCCGGGGTCCTTGAATTGCCAAGGCATTTCATATTTGTTGTCGGTCAGGTTGATGAGGTCGAGATGGGCCTCGGCCTTGTAGCCCTTGTTTTTGAACAGGACCTTTTGGATCTTGAGGTTGACCGTCTCGTAAGGTCCGAAAGACCGACGACCGCTCTTGGAAGTGCCGTCATAGTATTTACCGACGGCCTGCAGGTAGGCCGAGACCTTGAAATCCCAAGGTAAATAGCCGGTTAGACCGAGATTGAAGACATAATCGGGCACGAAGGGGACCTCGTTTCCGTCCTGATCCGGGTCCAGGTTGTTTTGGATTTGGCTTTGGGTATAGGTGAAATTAGAGAACCCTTCCAGGTAGGCGCCGATGGCCTGGCGGGCCTCCAATTCCAGACCGTAGGAACGGGTCTTCCCGGCGTTGACCGATTTGCTCTGAGAGGGGTTTCGGCTGACCACCGTCTCGACGATGGCGTCATCCAACACGGTATAAAAGCCCCTTACCCCCAAACGCAGGCCCGTGACGGGAATAATTTCCGCCCCCATGTCGTAGCTTTTGCCCTTTTCGGGTTTCAAGTCCGGATTGGGCAGCTGTCCGTTTTTCCCCGACACCCCCTGATCGGAGGCCTTTAGGGTGCCCCCTACGGATTTGGCCGAAGGGGCCTGAAAACTTGTTCCCATATTAGCGTAAAAGGCCAGGTTCTGGGAAGGATTATATTTCACCCCTAAGCTCCACAACCCGTTGGCCCAAGTCTTTTCCTTTTCCCCGGGGACGGCCCCGCTGATCAAGGTATAACGGTGGCCGGTATAATTGAAGCGGCCGCCTACCCTGAAGATCCAATCCTTCCAACCCATCTTCTCCTGGGCGTAGAGCCCGAAGTTGTAGGATTCGGCCTCATTGATCTTGTTCCTTGTGCCGTCGGGTTCGGTATAGGTTTCATAGACGGCCGTCTGATAATCGCTCCCCAGGGTCAAGAGCCCGTTTGGACCATGGTTCACGGAAAAGGTCAGATCCGCCGGAAGGATCTTCTGTTTGACCCCGTCATGGGAGCTTAAACGGAGATCGGTGGGATAATTGTCGCTGCCCCAGCGTCGGTTGTAATGGCGGTATCCGATCTTGAATTGCCCGAGGACCTGGGCCGTCAAGCGGTTGGTGTAGGTGAGGTTGACCGTGTCGTAACGGTGGTCGTAGTCCCGGTTGGGTCGTCCCACATCCCCCGTGTGTTGGGTATGGTGCAGGAAAAGGGAGACCTTGTGATCGTTTCGGTCGAAGAAGTAGGTGGTCATGAGATAGAGTTTGGTTTTTTGGTATTCCGGGTCGTCGAGCATACCCAGCCAGGAGTTTTCCGTTCCGTAATCGGTATAATCCGATTTTTCGTAACCGGCCCCCAAAAGGTAATGAAAATTTCCTTGTTTGCCTTGGTGGTAGATCCGCCCGTTATAGGTGTTGTACGATCCGTAGCCCAAACCGATACGGGTCATGGGTTGTTCGATCCGGTCTTTGAGAACCAGATTGGTGATCCCGGCCAAAGGGGACTGATTGCCGGCGAAATCCATGGAAAGATAATTGGAATACATGATCGAGGCCGGACCGCGTTGGACTTCCACCTTTTCCAAGGGGGCGGCATCCAGACTCATGGTGTCCACGAAGGCGTCGATGGGCAGACCGTCCAAAAGGTAACCGTTATATTTGGGTCCCAATCCGCCGTAAGAACCCCAGTTGGCGTCGTTGCGGGAAAGGGTATCGACAAAGGTCCCCGGCAGATAGCGGAGGATCTCCGAGAGATTTCGGTTGGGGAGAACGAGGTTTCCCACGGTCTCCTCGTCGAGGACGTCCGTCTTTTGGGTGATGTTCTTTTCGGGTTGGACGATCTTGGTCGAGGTAACGGTCATCTCTTGTAAGGTATAATTCTTCTCCGTTTTCTTCGCCTCGTCGGCGGCCAAGACCCAACCGGAGAAGAGGGTCAGGGCGGCCGCGAGCAAAAGGGGCATGGCTTTGTTCATGATTTTTCCTCCTAACGCGCTTAGAGAATGGGCGGGCAAAAAAAAAGCCCTGAACGGATCACCCTTCAGGGTGGAGACCTTCACGGCTTTGCGCTGGGTTGGAAAAGGCCCTGAACTTCAGTTCAGTATTGTTGAATTGCTTATAATCGATGAGGCCGATTTTGTCAATGGGTAAGTAACTAAATATGTGCATAATTTTGAAAGAATCTCAAAGGAGCCAGGAGGTTTTTTCTGGAGCCCTTGGCGGGCGGGGTCGGCCGGAAAGAGTCTCAATCCCGATTCAGGGGCACGGAAGGAAAGAGGGAGGGATCGGTGTGGGGGATGAAGCGGGCGGCGCTGAAGCGGTTCATAAAGTCTTGATTGACGTTCATCTCCAGGTAGGTGATCCGTTCGGCGATCTTCTTGACCTCGGCCAATTTCCCTGCATCCAGAAGGATATCGGCCGCCCCTTTGAGAGAGGTGTTGCCTAATAAGATATATCGTTCTAAAGGCAAATCAGGGAGCATGCCCAAGATGACGGCCCGGCGGGGATCGATGTGATTGCCGAAGGCCCCGGCTACATAAAACCTTTCGATATCCTTTAAATCATATCCTACCGTTTGGGTCAGGGTGGTCAAGATGGTGTACATGGCCGCCTTGGAGCGGAGGAGGACATCCAGGTCTACTTGGCTGAGGACGATGGCCTGGCCGTGGGCCGTCTCTTCGGCCGGGACCACCAAAAAGGCCGGTTGGCCGTCGGTTTCGGTCCAACGCCGGCCGGCCTTCTTCCGGTTGAGCTTGCCCCGGAGGTCGATTATGCCGGCGGTGAACAATTCGGCGGTCAGGTCGATCAGGCCGGAACCGCAGATGCCGACAGGCCGCCCACCACCGATGACGGTATAGGTAAGTTCCTGGGTCCGGGGATCGATACGGACCCGGTCAATAGCCCCTTCCGCGGCGGTCATCCCCATCCGGGCCACCCCGCCTTCCAAAGCGGGCCCGGCGGCCCCGGCGCAACCGATGAGCCATTCGGCATTACCCAGGACTACTTCGGCGTTGGTCCCCACATCCACCAGTAAGGAAAGGCCTTCCTGTTGATAGAGGCCGGAATGGAGGATGCCGGCCAAAACATCCCCCCCCAGGTAACTACCCACATTGGGAAAGACATAGGCCCAGGCCCGCGGGTGGAGATCCAAGCCCAGCTCTTGAGCGGTCAAAGGGTCCAGGGAATTGATTTTGGGGATATAGGGTTCCCGACAGATGGAAGAAGGGTCCAAGCCCAAAAAAAGATGGGTCATGGTGGTATTGCCGGCCACGGTCACGGCCAGGATTTCCCGGGGTGAGAGGTTGTGGACCTGGCAAAGGGTTTGGGTCACCCGGTTGATCTCCCCAATCACCGCCTCCTTAAGCCCCTGGAGACCCTCCGGGGTCCCGGCCCGGTGGATCCGGGTCAGGATATCGGCCCCGTATCGGATCTGGGGGTTGTCGCTTCCGGTTTCGTCCAAAAGCCGCCCCTCCTTGAGGTCCCAAAGCTGATAGGCCAGCCTGGTCGTCCCCAGGTCCACGGCCAAGCCGAAGAGCCTGGAGGAGGTGTCCCCGGCCTCGACATCGATCAGGCGCGGAATCGGGGGGGCCAGGCTGACCGAGGCCGTCACCCGATAGGCGGAAGAACGGAGAAGAGAAACCCATTGAGGGATCAAGGCAAAAGGGACGAGCAGGTTTTCTATGGCGAGGGTTTGTCTGACCTGTTTCTTCAGGCGGTCCAGGTCGGCCGTATTGTCCTTGAGACTGGGTTGGGGAAGGTCAAGGTAGACCTTACGGACAACGGGATGAGCGGGCGGCATGGTCTAACTACCTCAGATGTTCCAGGCAGGGAAGGACTTGATGGTCAAACGCCCAATCCGCGGGCGCTTAATTCTCTCTGAATACTCAATATTTTTTCTCCCAAGGCCCGATCCAATTCCGGGGAACGGTCCAGAAACTCCATGGCGACAAATTGCAAATCTCTTCGAGCCCTATGTCCCTCCGGCAAGTTGAGCCTTTTGATCTTGGCCTGGAGAGAAAAGCGTTCGTTGTCTATCTCCAAGGTCAAACGTAACAACCCGCCGATTTCATATTTGAAACCCGGTATGGGATTGACCGGCGCAGAAACCAGGGCCCCACCCAGAGAAATATCGATGATGCCGAGGGGCTGATCGAAGAGGTACATCAAAAGGCCGAACTCTCCGGGCGGCTGGACGCGATAATACATGCGCAGATTGTACGGTTCAGGCGAGGTCTTTTGAACCAAGGCAACGGCCGATACGGTCTGGGTCGGATTCAAGGGATAGGCCTGGAGCAGTTCCAAGACCTTGGCCTGAAACCCGTAGCGGACGGGCTTGCCTTTTTCATAGGTAAGAAAGGATACTACAACCGTCTTGCCCAGGGCTTCGGAAGACAAAATGGGTTCGGTTTGGGCGACGATCAAGTTTCTGCCTTGTTGGTCGTAGACGGTGGAGTTGCGGATGTCATTGATTTCTTTTAAGATATTAGTGTTGACCACCAAGCTGACCGTCATCCCGGGTCTGATTTGCGCCATGGATCATCCGGCTCCCTGTCAAGGGTCTGGCAGGAAAAACGCTATCTTTTTCCATCGCCTATATAACTTAGGAAGGTCGGGAGATCAAGAAGAAAAAGGCGATTTCACAGATATTTTCCGTAAATGGCCCTCTTGCGGGAAACATTAGAAAAGACTTTGTCCCCCTTTTCGGGTTGACCTGAAAGGGGATATTGCATAAAGTGAAGGGCTCGGTAGGAGGGATGACAGATGACGATATCGCGGAAACCAAAGGCTTACCTTCCGGTGGTCTTATCCGTTGTCGGTTATTCGGGGAGCGGGAAGACCCGGCTCCTGGAAAAGTTGATCCCCTTTTTCAAGGATCGCGGTTATACGGTGGGGGTCATCAAACATTCAGACAAGCCCCTTAACGAAGAAAGGCCCGGGAAAGACACCTTCCTCTTCAGAAAGGCCGGGGCCGATGGGGTGATCCTGGCCGGGAGAGACGGGATGCAATTCCGCAACGGATACGGAAAAGAATTTCTTTTCTCGGTCCAGCGAATGGTCCAGGCCTTTTTCCCGGATCACCATCTGGTCTTTACCGAGGGGTTCAAAAAGGGCGGCTTCCTGAAGATAGCCGTTCTCTCTCCGGGTCAGGAAAGGGCGTTGTGGGAAGAAACGGAAGGGGTGGTGATCGCCACCTACGGGGAGACCGGTCCGATCGCCGAATGCCCTCATTTTCGGCCTGAGGAAGAGGAAAAATTGGCCCAATGGTTGGAAGATCGGTATCTTACGGCCCTGCCTTTTCCCAAGATCCGGGTCCTTCTAAACGGCGAGGTATTGCCCTTGAATCCCTTCGTCCAGGACCTTTTGGCCGGCGGGATCCGAGGCCTGCTTTCTTCCTTGAAGGGTTTCCGGGACTCTGCTCCGGTGGAGATCCATATACGGGAAGGAAAGAGGGATGTAAAACCATGAAAAAACTACGCGTCGCCCTTTTGTGCGGGGGCCTGTCCAACGAAAGGGAGATCTCCTTGAAAAGCGGGGAAGAGGTCAAAAAGGCCTTGGACCCCGGGCGCTATGAAATACAAGTTTATGATCTGAGGGAGGGTTTGGCCCCCTTGGTGGCCGATGCATCGAAGATTGATGTGGCCCTCATCATCCTCCACGGGAGGTATGGAGAAGACGGGACGGTCCAAGGCCTTTTGGAACTTTTGAAGATCCCCTATCAAGGTTCCGGGGTATTGGGCAGCGCCTTGGCCATGAACAAGATCCTTTCCAAGGCCATCTACCGCCTGGAAGGGCTCCCGGTGGCCAGAGACCGGACGGTCAGGAAAGGAGAGGCCTTGGATTGGGAGGAGGTCTCGGAGGAGCTGGGCACGCCGGTAGTGGTCAAACCCAATCAGGAAGGATCGAGCATAGGGGTCCGCTTCGCCCATAATATTGATGAGTTAAAGACCTTCGTGACCGAGGCCTTCCGTTTGGACCAGGAGCTGATCTTGGAAGAATACATCAAAGGCCGGGAGATTACCGGGGCCGTTTTAGGAAACGATCCCCCCCAGGCCCTGCCATTGGTGGAAATCATTCCTTCGGAAGACTACGAATTTTTTGATTATGAGGCCAAATATAAGGAAAAAGCGACCCGGGAGGTCTGTCCCGCCCCTCTTTCCGAAACCGTTACCGCCAAGGCCCAAGAATATGCCCTCCGTGCCCATAAGGCCTTAAAATTAAAAGGATACAGCCGAACGGATATGATTGTTAAGGGGGAAGAAGTGTATGTCCTCGAGACCAATACCATCCCGGGGATGACCCGCACCAGCCTCTTTCCTTTGGCGGCCAAGGCCGCCGGTTTGGAATTCGGAGCCTTGTTGGATCGCCTGATTGAATTGGCCTTGGAAGACAAAAAGATTTTTTGACTTGGTAAGGGGCGATAAAGGGGCTTCTTCCCGATTTTTCTGGTCCTTGTCGGATATTTTTTAAAGAAGCCTTTTTTCCCTTGACAAATAATTATGATTTGTTATAGAAGTGACCATTGTTCTAATCTTCACAAATATTCGCAGGCTTTCCTGACCAAAGATGGCTCGGACCAGAAGACATCGAAAACGAAAGAAGCCACCAACCGATTTTCACCCCACCCTTTGACCGGTTTCCTTAAGCGGCATTAAAAAAGAATCAGAAGGGAAGTAAAGAACCAAAAAAGATGCGGGACTGGTAATAGAATCAGCAGAGCCTTAAAAACCGAACGGAAGCATGGAGGGAAAAATGGAATACATTGGACACGGCGGTAAAAAATTAGTGGAGCGGGTCATCACCGACAAAAACGAGGCCCTAAACAAAATCAAAGGGCTGACCAGCGTTCCGGTCAGGCGCCAGTTGGCCACCGAGGCCATCAGTTTATCCTATGGATTCTTTTCGCCCTTGGAAGGTTTTATGACCAAGGCCGATGTGGACGCCGTTTGTAAAAACATGACCTTGGCCGACGGAACGGTCTGGAGCATCCCCATCGTTTTCGATATTTCGGACAAGGAAATCGCCGACTACGGCATCAAGGTGGGGTCTTCGATCCTTTTGACCTATGAGGGGAACCCCTTGGCCGTCTTCGAAATCGAGGATATTTTCACTTATGATCGGGCCGCCTGGTCCCAGGCCGTTTACGGGACCACGGATGAGAAGCACCCGGGGGTCAAGCGGACCTTGGATTACAAAGACAAATTCTTGGGCGGAAAAATCACCTTGGTCAACCCCCCCAAGTTCAATCCTCCCTTCGATCAATACTGGCTCACCCCCAAACAACATCGGGACAAGTTCGCCGAAAAAGGTTGGAAGCGGATCGTGGCCCATCAGACGCGGAATGTGCCCCATTCCGGCCATGAATGGCTGATGAAACACGCCTGGATGGCCACCCATGGCGACTTATCCATGGAGGAAACCGAGCAGGGCAAGGCCATCACCGGCGTTTTGGTCAACGCCATCATCGGTGAGAAAAGGGTCGGGGATTATATCGACCAAGCCATCATCCTGGCCCAGGATGCCTTGAGAAAATACGGTTATTTCCGTGACGATGTGCACATGACCTCTTTCACCCTCTGGGATATGCGCTACGCCGGTCCCAAAGAGGCGGTCCATCACGCCATCATCCGGACCAATTTGGGTCTGACCCATCACATGTTCGGCCGCGATCACGCCGGTGTGGGCACCTATTACGGCGCCTACGACGCCCACCGTATTTTCAACACCATCCCCAAGGATAAACTGGGCATCACCCCCATCTTCGTCGTCGAATGGCTTTACTGCCCCCACTGCGGCGAAGTGACCTGTACGGCCTTGTGTAACCATAAGAAGGAATGGCAGGGCTTCAGCGGCACCGTCATCCGCAGCATCATTATGGACGGCGTCAAACCCCCGCGGCTGATCTTCCGGCCCGAGGTCTTCGACATCGTCATGGAGTGCGCCGACAAATACGGCTTCGGTTCGCCCTTCGTCACCCCGGAATATCTGGAAAAAGGTCAACAGGCCTTCAGGATCGATCCTTTATAAAAACAGCCTGATCACTTGACATCATCGAAGAGGAGGTTTTGACATGGCGGAAACATACCCCATCAATATTTGGATAAATGAAGAGCGGTTTGCCAAGCTGCAGAAGGCCGGGTTGGACGGTTTGACCCAGGACGCCTTCGCCGGATTGAAAAAGCTGCCGGTGCCCAATACCATGGATCAGGTGCAGAGGCTGCTGAAACTTTACCCCAAGGCCAAGTTCGACAGCGCCACCACCAAGACCATCGAATTGCTTCCGCGCGATGTGAAAGACGAAATCTTTGACATGGTGGTGGCTTCAGGAAAGATCGATATCATGGAGGATTTCCTGAAGAAACACGGGGCTTGATCTTTAAGGAAAGGGCCGAAAGAAACCGTTTAAACAAGGCCACAGGGAAGACCGCCCCTTCTTGATTCCCGAGGGACGGTAAAACTTAGGGAAGGGAGGTGGAAGCCCAAAACCAACAGGGCGGAAACGACCGAATTCAACTCCTGAACTCTTTATCATGATGGGTAGGTAACCATAAATACAGAATAGCGAGGAGGAAACTATGCCAAGTTATGTGATCAAAGAGAAATGCGACGGATGCAAAGGACAGGACAAGACCGCCTGTATGTATATTTGTCCGGTGGATCTCATGTTCCTGGACAAAGACGGTTCCTTGGGCCACGGCGAAATGAAGGCCTTCAACCGCGATCCGTCCCTGTGCTGGGAATGCTACAACTGCGTTAAGATCTGCCCCCAGCAGGCCATTGATGTCCGTGGTTATGCCGACTTCATCCCCATGGGCGCCAGCGTCACCCCCCTTCGGGGCAGCGAGGACATTATGTGGACCGTCAAATTCCGGAACGGCACCATAAAGCGCTTCAAGTTCCCCATCCGGACCACGCCCGAAGGCAGCGCCGTACCGAACGGCGGGTTTGATGAGGGTTCCGGCGATTTGAAGAGCCCCTACCTGTTCACCGAGCCGGCTTCTCTGAAAATTGCGGCTCTACCGACACCAAAAAAGTAACGAAGGAGGGAAACGATTATGGCAGATTATCCAACCGTAGAAGTGACCACCGATCTCTTGATCTTAGGTGGAGGCATGGCCGCTACGGGCGCCGCTCTGGAAGCCGCCTACTGGGCCAAGAAAAATGGGATCAAAGTTGTGGCCGTGGACAAGGCCGCCTACACCCGTTCCGGGGCCGTGGCCATGGGCCTTTCGGCCATCAACCAATATATCGGGATGTGCGATGGGGCCAATACCCCCGAAGATTATGTGCATTACGTCCGTCAGGACCTGATGGGCATCTCCCGGGAAGACCTGGTTTACAACATCGCCCGTCACGTAGACTCCTCGGTGCATCTTTTTGAAAAATGGGGTCTGCCCATTTGGCTGGATGAGAACGGCAAATACGTCCACGAAGGCCGGTGGCAGCTGATGATCAACGGCGAGTCCTACAAGGTGATCGTGGCCGAAGCGGCCAAGAACGCCATGGACGCCGCCGGATTCGAGATTTATGAGCGCGTCTTCATCGTCGCCCCCTTGTTGGACGGCGATCGGATCGCCGGGGCCGTCGGGTTCGGCACCCGCGACGAGAAGTTCTATGTCTTCAAGGCCAAGGCCGTCCTTTGCGCCATGGGCGGCGCGGTGCACGTCTTCCGTCCCCGCTCCACCGGTGAAGGTATCGGCCGTTCCTGGTATCCGCCCTTCAACACCGGTTCCAGCGCTTATTTCACCATCCAGGCCGGTGCGGAAATGACCTGCCAGGAAGTGCGCTTTATCCCGGTCCGCTTTAAGGACGCCTACGGACCGGTCGGCGCCTGGTTCCTCCTCTTCAAATCCCGGGCCACCAGCGCCACCGGCGGTGAGTACATGGAAGTCCGCAAAGACGAACTCAAAAACTGGGCCCCCTACGGCCTGGCCAAACCGATTCCGGCCAACCTGCGTAACTATCTGGGAATGCTGGATACGGAAGCCGGCTTAGGGCCCCTTTATATGGAAACGGCCGAAGCCATCCAGAACCTGGCCAAGGCGGCTCCTGATGAAAAGACCTTCAAGAAAAAGATGAAGGAATTGGAAGCCGAGGCCTGGGAAGACTTCCTGGATATGACCATTTCCCAGGCCATGCTCTGGGCGGCCACCAATATCTTCCCCGAATCCAGCCGCTCCGAGATCGCGGCCTGTGAGCCCTACTTCATCGGCTCCCACTCCGGCGCCTCCGGGGCCTGGGTCAGCGGTCCGGAAGATCTGGATACCCCCTATAAATGGGGCTACGGCAACATGACCACGGTTAAAGGCTTGTTCGCCGCCGGCGACGCCTCCGGGGCCTCCAGCCACAAGTTCTCCTCCGGTTCCCACGCCGAAGGCCGTTTCGCCGCCAAAGAGGCCGTGCGTTACTGTGTGGAGAATCCCCAGATGCCCAATGTGGATCCGGCCCAAGTCGAGGCCTTGAAGAAAAAGATCTTGGCGCCGCTGAACACCTACGAACAGTACTGCGGTCTGTCCACCGATCCGGAAATCAATCCCAATTACATCCGACCCTGGCAATATCTGCATCGGCTGCAGAAGCTGATGGATGAGTATGCCGGCGGATGGGGCTCGGGCTTCAAGACCAGCAAGGCCCTGCTGGAAAGGGGCCTGGAGCTGATGGCCATGCTGCAGGAAGACTCGGCCAAGTTAGGGGCCAAGAACGTCTACGAGCTGGAACGGTGCTGGGAGAACGTGCAGCGGACCTGGCAGGCCGAGGCCCATATGCGGACCATCCTCTTCCGGGAAGAGACCCGCTGGCCGGGCTACTATTTCCGGGCCGACAAGCCGAAGATGGACGAAGAGAACTGGCATTGTTTCGCCAACTGCAAGTGGGATCCCAAGACCGGCGAGTGGACCATGCTTAAGAGAGACGTGGTTCCCCTTATCCCGTAAGCGGAAGAAAACCCATACCTCCAGGCGCCTTAGGGCGCCTGGAGTTTTTTCACGACCGGTGTCGTTGGTTTTAAGAGGGGAAGGATGAGGCTTCCTTCCCCTCTTAAAGCAAACGGCCGAGCAAGCCCCACGGCGCTTATCCGGCCTTCCCCCGCAGGAAATGATCACGAAGGCCGAGAAAAATCTTGCCTAAAATCCAATCCTGGAGGAGTATGATGGGAGAGAAGAAAAGTATTTTGATCGTCGGCGGCGGGATGAGCGGACTGACCGCCGCCATCGAGGCCGCCGAAGTGGGTTACCCCGTGGTCATCGTCGAGAAGAACCCGTATTTGGGCGGCCGCGTGGCCCAGCTCTATCAGTATTTTCCGAAGCTGTGCCCGCCCAACTGTGGTCTGGAGATCAATTTCAAACGCATCAAGAACAATCCCCGGGTGACCATCCACACTTTGACCGAGGTGGAATCCATCAGCGGTGAAGAAGGAAATTTCCGGGTTACCCTGAAAACCACCCCCCGTTTCATCAATGAAAATTGCACCGCCTGCAACAAATGCGCCGAAGTCTGTCCGGTGGAACGCCCCAATGCCTTCAACTTCGGGCTGGACCAGACCAAGGCCGCCTACCTGCCTTACGCCATGGCCTTCCCCATGCGCTATGTCATCGATGGTTCGGTCTGCCCGGGCAGTTCCTGCGCCAAGTGCGTCGAGGTCTGTGCCTATCAGGCCATTGATCTTTCGATGAAACCCGTGACCTTTTCTCTGGAGGTGGGGGCCATCGTCTGGGCCGCCGGTTGGAATCCTTACGACGCCACCAAACTGGAGAACTACGGATTCGGCCGGTATCCCAATGTCATCACCAACGTGATGATGGAACGGCTCTGCGCCGACAACGGCCCGACGCGGGGAAAGATCCTCCGCCCCTCGGACCAAAAGGAAGTGGAGAAGGTGGCCTTTATCCAGTGCGCCGGTTCCCGGGATGAAAATCATCTGCCCTTCTGTTCCGGCGTCTGTTGCCTGGCCTCTTTGAAGCAGGCCACTTATGTGCGGGAGAAGAACCCCGAAGCCCAGACCTTCATTTACTTCATTGACATCCGCGCCCAGGGTAAATTGGAGGATTTCTTCGCCAAGGTCCAGAAAGATGAACAACTGGCCTTGGTCAAGTCCAAGATCGCCCTGATCACCGAAGATCCGGCCACGAAGGACCTGATCCTGGAAGGGGAAGACACCCAAAGCGGGGAACGGATTCGGGAGAAGGTGGATCTGGTGGTCCTGGCCACCGGTATGGAGCCGGCCACGGCCTCCTGCAAGGTCCCGGCGGCCGTCCAGTATGACGACTACGGGTTCATCCTTTCCGATCAGGAGCAAAAGGGCATTTACGGAGCGGGTTGCATCAAACGACCGGCGGATGTGGCCGGCGTGGTCCAGGACGCCACCGGGGCGGCGCTCCGGGCGATTCAATCTGTGGTGAGGAGGTAAAGGCGAATGGAGAAGAAACTTGGGGTATATATCTGTACGGGATGCGGGATCGGAGAATCCCTCGATATAGAAGCCTTGAAAAAGGTGGCGGCCAAGGAATTCAAGGCCCCTGTCTGCAAGGCCCACCCCTGGCTCTGCGGGGCCGAAGGGGTGGAGATGATCAAGAAGGACATCGCCGAGGAAGGGGTCAACACCCTGTCCATCGTCGCCTGTTCCCCCCGCGTCAAATATGATGTCTTCGACTTCGGTCCGGTTTTGCTCGACCGGGTCAATGTCCGCGAACAGGTGGCTTGGGTCCTGCCGGCCGGCGATGAAGACACCCAAATGATGGCCGAAGACAACCTGCGCATGGGCCTGATCAAGCTGAACAAGAGCGAATTGCCGCAGCCCTATATGCCCGAGAATTTGAGCAAGACCATTCTGGTGGTGGGCGGTGGGTTTACCGGCATGAACGCCGCTTTGGGGGCGGCCCAGGCGGGTTACCCGGTCGTTTTGGTGGAAAAGGAGCCGGTCTTGGGCGGGTTCATGAACAAAATGCACAAACGGATCCGGCCTCCTTACAAAGAGCTGAAAGAGGTGGACCTGGCCGAACAGATCAAAAAGGTCGAGGCCGAACCGAATATCAAGATCCTCACCTCGGCGGTCATCGAAAAGATTTCCGGCGGACCGGGCGTTTTTGATGTGACCATTGCCCAGAACGGGCAGACCGTTACCGAGCGGGTGGGGTCCATCATTCAGGCCACGGGCTGGAAACCCTACGACGCCAACAAGCTGGAACATCTGGGCTACGGCAAGTTCCCCAATGTGATCACCAATATCCAGATGGAGGAAATGGCCAAAAACGGCAAGATCACCCGCCCCTCGGACGGCAAGGAGGTCAAAAGCATCCTCTTCATCCAGTGCGCCGGTTCCCGGGACCCGAATCACCTGCCCTACTGTTCCTCGGTCTGCTGCCTGGTCTCCCTAAAGCAGGCCACTTATGTGAAGGAGCAAGACCCGGAGGCCACGGTCTACATCCTCTACAAGGATATGCGCACCCCCCATCAGAGCGAGGATTTTTATCGTAAGGTCCAGCGGGACGGGGCCATCTTCATCCGCGGCGAGTTGAACCGTATCGACGAGGGCGCCGATCACGGCCTTTCCGTGGAGGCCACGGACGCCTTGTTGAACGAGACCATCCAACTGGACGAGCTGGACCTGGTGGTCCTGGCCGTGGGCATGGTCCCCACCACGTTGGAGGAATCGGCCCTGAACCTGGAATACCGTCAAGGCCCGGCCCTGCCGGTCAACAAGTACGGCTTCCCCGATTCCAACTTCATCTGCTTCCCCTATGAAACCCAACGGACGGGCATTTACGCCGCCGGTTGCGTACGCAGTCCCATGGAAACGGCCGTCTGCGCCGAGGATGCCGCCGGTGCGGCCTTGAAGGGCATCCAGTGCGTCGAATCCACGGCCATCGGCGCCTCCACCTTCCCGCGTTCCGGGGACTTGACCTATCCCGAGTTCATGATGGCCCGCTGCACCCAGTGCAAGCGCTGCACCGAAGAGTGTCCTTTCGGGGCCATCAACGAGGACGAAAAGGCCAATCCTTTGCCGAATCCCACCCGGTGCCGTCGTTGCGGGACCTGTATGGGGGCCTGTCCGGAGCGGATCATCTCCTTCAAGAACTATTCGGTGGATATGATCGGTTCCATGATCAAAGGCATCGAGGTCCCGGATGCGGAGGACGAAAAGCCGCGGGTCGTGGCCCTGATCTGCGAAAACGACGCCTATCCGGCCCTGGATATGGCCGGAATCAACCGCATCCCCATCGATCCCTTCTACCGGTTTATCCCGGTCCGTTGTCTGGGGTCGGTGAACCTGGTCTGGATCGCCGACGCCTTGGCCAAAGGCATTGACGGGGTGATCCTTTTGGGCTGCCGCAAAGGCGACGATTATCAGTGTCATTTCGTCAAGGGGAGCGAATTGGCCAATACCCGCATGGAAAAGATCTCGGAGACCCTGGGGCGTTTGGCCTTGGAGCCGGATCGGGTGCGGGTGGAGGAGATCTCCATCAACGACTATGACCGGCTGCCGGTCATCCTCAACGAATTCATGGCCAAGATCAAGGAACTGGAGCCGAATCCCTATAAGGGATTTTAATAAAAAACATTCGGCGTTCGGCGAAAAGGAGAAGCAAAAAATTCCAGGTTTCGAGGGTTCCCGGGTTTCAGGGTTCAAGAAAATCGGTTTTCAAGCCTTTGCCTTGAATCCTTGAACCCCGGACCCTTGAAAGCCTTTTTTAATAATGAAGGAAGTGATTATGGAACAGGTAGTTGGTCCGAAATACCAGTCCAAAGGTTCGGCCGGCAAGGACTATGATCCGTCCTTCGCCCGGGAAGTCTATGAAAAGGTGGATTCCGGCGCCGAGCTCAAGATGTGTATGCAGTGCGGGGTCTGCGCCGGTTCCTGTCCCTTGCGGGACAAAATGGATTACTCCCCGCGCAAGATCTTCGCCCTCATCCGGGCCGGAAAGAGGGAAAAGGTCTTGAAAAGCAAGGCCATCATGCTCTGCACCTCCTGTTATTCCTGCATCGTCCGCTGTCCGCGGAAGGTGCCGGTCATGGACATCATGCACGGCCTGGCCCATTACGCCCTGAGCTTGGGTTATAAGCCTCGAGCGGAAACGGCTTTGTTCGGCGAAAAATTTTGGGGCAACATCTACCGCCTGGGCCGGGTGGATGAAAAGGACGTGGCCTTGCGCTATTTCCTGGGGCATAAACTGAGCGACGCCGTGCTGTTGATGCTGGAAAACAAGAACATGGGTCTGGGGATGCTCCGCTACAAGCGGATGAAGGTCCTTCCCGAACGCCCCCTCAAGAACATCAAATCCTTCCGGAAGATGCTGGACAAGGCCAAGGCCATGGGGAAAGGAGGTGCGGCCTGATGAACTATTTTCTCTATCAAGGATGTTCCCTGGAGGCCAGCGGGGTCCATTACCTGGTCTCCCTCAAGGCCGTGGCCAAGGTCCTGGGCCTGTCCCTGAAGGAAATCGAAGACTGGAACTGCTGCGGGGCCAGCATTTCCTATGTAGGCGGCAACGAGCTTTCCGTGGATGTCTTGGCCGCCCGCAACCTGGCCCTGGCCGAGGCCCAAGGGGGGATGGACATCATCGCCCCTTGCAGCTCCTGTTATGTGGTCCTGAACAAGGTCAACCGAAAATTCCAGGAAAAACCCGAGTCGCTCAAGGAAGTCAACCAGGTCCTGGCCGAAGGGAATTTGCAATACAGCGGGAAGATCCGGGTGCGCCATCTCTTGGATGTGCTGTATCATGATGTGGGCCTGGATAAGATCCGCTCGGCCGTGAAAAGGCCTTTACAAGGGGTCGCGGTGGCCGGTTATGTGGGCTGCCAGAGCGTCCGGCCTTACGGGGAATACGACAGCGCCGAAAAACCGGTGATCCAGGATCGGATCCTCGAGGCCATCGGGGCCACGGCCGTCCCCTTTCCAACCAAGATGCGCTGTTGCGGATCCGGTTTGTTTTTGACCGAACTGGATTACTGTTATGAACTGATCCGGACCATCCTTTCAGATGCATTGAACAACGGCGGGAAGATCATCTCCACGGTCTGCCCCATGTGCCAGATGAACCTCGAGGCCTACCAGGATCGCATGAACAAGGCCTTGGGGACCGATTTTAAGGTGCCCATCCTTTTCCTCACCCAGCTCATGGCCGTGGCCTTCGGCCTGTCCCGAAAAGAAGCGGCCCTGGACCGGCTGATGATCTCCGCCGATCCTTACCTGAAGGCCGCCTGATTCGTCCGACGGCCTATCGATCTAAAAGGCCCTCCCTGCGCCAGCGGGAGAAGGGCCTTTTTTCATTTTTCAACAGCTGATTTCTTGGTAGCAATGAGTTGGGTATTCGATTCCAGGGATATAGGCCTTGGTAGCCGCAAGATAAGGATCTCCAAAGAATCCATGGCCACGGCCTAAACGCCGGCCCATTCCTCTGGGCTAACAGGTCCCTTTGATCACCAATCTGTCAGGGGGATCGATTTCGAGCCCATCGCGGAAAGGCAACATGGCCGGATTTATATCAGCCAGTTCTCCCATTTTAAACCCTTGATCCGTTTAAAGTGCTTCTTCATTATTGGTCACCCGTACAAGATCGTTAACCAGCGCGCATGAGGCAATAAAAAGGTCGGCGTCATCAAGGTTTCCAGACCATTGGCCATCGCCTTTCTCTCAATCCTCTTGTTTCCTTTTAGCCAATAAATACAAGTGTCGGTATCAAGCAGGAAACTCACAGCTGCACCTCGCGGCCTCCGAAACCTGTCCTGTTTATTCGAATATCTTCGATGATCTCCTCGGTTGTTCGATTGTCGCGCCGGATCCCGCAGAGGCCGCTGGTTTTCCGTTTTTTCTCGGCGGGTAAGTGCCCGATGGCCACAGCCTCTTTAATTGAACGAAGGATCTTCAATACCTGCGGCAAGGCCTCTCCCGGAAGCTCCCGGATTTCCTTAAGGATGACTTTTTCATAATTGCTCTTGGTTTGCATAGATTCTCCTTTACCCGTATTACTTTGTCTTCTCCGCCACCTTGCACTCGGGCTCCAGGCTGTCCCCCGCCATCCGCAGGGCGAAAACATTGGGGCCCTTCACGCCGGTGTCCACCCATTCCTTGATGTCCTCCCGTTTGGGTACGTCGCTGACATCCGTCTAGTCTCCGGCTTTGACCCAGGAGAGCAGCGGGACCCGTTGTCTGAACCCCCTGCAGGCCGGTTCGATGTTTGTTTCCGGGTAACCGGTATCATATAAAAACGATTCCCGGTTGACCTGGGGGGTCTGAACCAGCTTGACCATGATCGGAAAAGAGGGGACCCTCTTGCCGTTTTCGATGAGGGTAATGTGCCCCTGGCTGACCCCGGAGTACTTGGCTAGTTCCAGCGTGGTTAGCTTCAATTCCTTCCGTTTTTCCCGGATATATTCGCCGATGGACTTCACAATTATTACTTTAGTCATAAAAAATTGAAAAAGTCAGCGGAGAATTTGCTTTAAAGCAATATTTTTCTCAACACCAGCACCCTCTGGTGCTGGTGGGTTTGGCCCAGGAGACATGGAATTACTCCCTGTATCAGATAGGAGCACCTAAAGGAAGGCCTCTGCTTCACCTGCGGGCAGACCCTGGAGGTGTCCCGATTTCAGGTCCTTTGCGGTGCCCGGATCCATCCCAGAAAAAAAGAAGCCATGAAAAACCGGGCCCGTTGCATCATCCGGGCCTCTTTTTTACAATCCTGCCTTTGGCGGGATATCTTCCCGAAGAGTCTCGGATCATCTGCCGAACTAAGGACAACCGGCTAAAAAATCTTCCACGCTTAAGTCTGAATTATAAACCCCCACCCTATGGGTGAAGTGATGTGGAAAGGGCTATGCCGGTCCCGGACGGACTTCGCTAAAAGTCCACTCACTGCTATCTTCGAGTTGTCGCACCAACCTTGAGTGAAAGGAGAAAGGAGGGAGTAGATTTCGAAAACCATCACAGACCATACGCCATTGTCAGTATCCTATTAACTGGGTTTCACGGTCTCGGATTCGGACTACGAATGTCAGGCCATAGGAGAAGCGACCCATCGTTATACCAGGCCTATCAATCCTCGTAAGAAATGGAGAGAACACCTCTGGCAGGAGCGTTTTGTCTCCTGTCCGATGAGTGAAAATCATCAATTGGTTGCCGCCCGCCATATTTGATTAAATCCGGTAATTGCCGGTTTGGTGAAGGAACCTCGGTCATATCAGTGGAGCAGCCCCGGAGTCCACCTAGGCTGTTATGATGACGGTTTGGTTAACGTTCGTCCGCTGTCGGAGATCGTGGCTAACCAGCGTAGTTTTCTACATGAAGAGGTACAGGGAAAGAGGTCGAGCGTTATCGTTGCAGGAACGGACGGGACGGTCTCTTGGAGATGAAGATTTCTTGGAGGGGATAAAGAGACTGATCCGCCGTGTTTTACGACGCCAAAAACCAGGACCCCTAAAAGGATACCGGAATTAGGCATGTTGTCCTTGGAATTATGTACCTGGAATTACATGGTGGCGGCTCCTTCCTTTTCTCAAGGTATGTTTTTTCCTCAATGCATCTTTTGAGCGTCTCCACTAACACCTTTTTTATCCCGATTCTGTCCGAATACTACTGAAACATTATACATGTACTAAAAATCACTGCATCAGCTGCCTGACGCTGGCGCAGATACGCTGTTTGTTGGGAAGAATTTGGTCTTCCAAATGACGGGCATAAGGGATGGTCGTCTGAGTGCAGACGCGGGCATACTTGCAGGATATGCCAGCCTCCAACACAACCGCTGATAATTCACCTGAGAGTCCAAAGCCTTCATAATCTTCGTCCACTACTAACAGATGCCCAGTTTGAGCGACCGTTTCGCAGACCGCCGTTTTGTCCAGCGGAGAGATGGTTCGCAAGTCCAGCACAGCTGCTGAAATTCCTTCTGTCTCAAGTGCTTGTGCAGCCTCTCGGGCGCGATGCACGCCTACGCCCACACTGATGATTGTTACATCATCTCCTGCCCGGTAAAGGACAGCTTTACCGATGGGAACGGGTTCCCACTTTTGGGGCACAGTGCCTTTTGTCCCTTCAGCAGGCACATCAAACTGCACCGTGCGTCGCGCCCCCGACCCGAGGAATTCCAGCCAGGTCTCTGACAGGAGTTTGTGCTCGAGGAAGATCACCGGTCCATCATGCTGGAGAGCGGCAAGCATCAGACCGCCCGCATCGGCTGGCGTGGATGGAACCAGCACAGTCAATCCCGGGATGTGCGCCAGCCACCCCCATAAAGATTGTTCGTGCTGCCCTCCATCGCCGTAACCGCCGCCGCAGGGTGCACGCACCACAACGGGTGCCGTCCATTTACCGCCCGAAAACGCTTCGACTTTAGCGCCATGATTGAGCAGAGCATCCATGCACACTCCCAGAAAATCCACCATGTACATTTCCACCACTGGGCGCAATCCGGCCATGGCAGCGGCCACGCCGGCCCCCAGAAAGGCGCTTTCGCTGATGGGGGCGCCTCGTACACGCTTGGGGCCGAATCGCACAAGCAGATTGCGGCGCAGCAACGGGGTGTCTTCACCAAAAAGAACGATACGCGGGTCATCAGCCATGGCCTGGGCTAGCGAATCATCAATAGCCTGGCTGAAAAACATGGTTCTCATGACGGCACCTCCGCTAGGGCGGACGAAAGCACGTTGCTTATCTCTTGCTCAATCTGGTCTTCTAGTCCTTGCAAGCGTACCTGGTCCGACTGCAAGATTGTGCGCGCACGCCGGAGTGGGTCATTGGCTGAATCCCGGCGAGGATCGCGCAGCGTTGCGAGGACGGCTGCCAAAACTGCTTTCAGTCCCGCCAGGCGTTCGTGTAAAGCGGCCCCGCCAGGGTGCAAGAAGGACTGGGTGAGCGGGATAGCGATTCCAGTCATTTCCCTGAGTGGATCACGCACCATCCGTATCAATTGGAAGCCCAGAAAGTGTCCCTCGAAATGCACGCAGCGGGCATGCAGGAAGGTCGGCCCCTGACCGGAACGGGCGCGTTTGATTGCCGAATGGGAAGCTTCCCACACCTTGGATACATCGAGACCATCAACTTCGACAGCCGGGATGCCTAACCCGCGCGCCCGTTCGTTCAAATCTCCACCGGTTACCTTTCTGGATCGGGTTGTTATGGCCCAACCATCATCTTTGCAGACAAACAAGACAGGCAAATGCCAGGCCGAAGCCAGGTTCATCGCTTCCATCAACATGCCTTGATTCATGGCTCCTTCGCCAAAGAAGGCAACAGACATCGCGCCCGGGCGCAAATACTGCGCCGCGAGCGCAAAGCCGGCGGCGGTGGGTCCTTCTGCGCCGACAATTCCGGAAGAAGCCGCGAGGTGCTCTTTAGAAAACAGGTGCATATGTCCGCCCATGCCGCCGCACAACCCGTCTGGATAACCAAGCAGTTCACGCAGGATCAGGACAGGGTCTACGCCACGCATGAGCAATGCCGCAGTGCCGCGATGATCCAGAGCCATGGCGTCGTCTTCACGTAGTTGGATCACGACGCCCGCGATAATTGCTTCTTCACCCGTTCCAAGATGCATCTCACCCGAGATCAAGCCGTCATGCCAGAGTTTGGCAATGGCTTCTTCGAACAAACGGCTTTTTAGCATAAGCGCGTAAAGCGACCATAAGTTGGGTGGCATAATAATCTCCAAGAGTCTTGGACGGCTAACGCTCCGGTTCAGCGGCGGGCCGCTCAGCGGACCGTCCGCTGCAACCGGTTGTTAGCCGTTTTCGTCATCTCTTGATGGCCCTTATTCTTGCGGCCCGCTCTTCAAGCTTCTCGGCTTCCACAATCCGCTTGGTCGCGCGGTAGAGCCACGCCAGGTTATTCAGGCTCGTCGCCACATCGGGATGGTCGGGGCCGAGGGCCTTCTCCCTGATCGCCAGCGAGCGCTTGTAGAGCGGCTCCGCCTGGGCGTACTGACCCTGCATATCGTAGAGCGCGGCCAGGTTGTTCAGGCTCGTCGCCACATCGGGATGGTCGGGGCCGAGGGCTTTCTCCTTGATCGCCAGCGAGCGCTTGTAGAGCGGCTCCGCCTGGGCGTACTGACCCTGGGTACGGTAGAGCTCGGCCAGGTTGTTCAGGCTCGTCGCCACATCGGGATGATTCGGCCCAACGTTCTTCTCCGCGACCTCCAGCGCCTTCTTCGCGACGACGATGGCACGATCATATTTGCCCGTGCGATAGAGCTCCATCGCCTCCTGGTTGAGGATCTTCCACTCGATGCCGGCACCTTGGGTGTAGGCCGGAGCGGCCGTAAGGCACATGACCGCGACTAAAACTATCACTTGTATGGATCTGATCATTTCGTGCTCCAAATGGACGGCTAACGGCACGCGCATCAGCCGCACGCGGAGCGAGCGAAGCGAGCGGAGCGTGTCGGCTGGATGCGCTTGTTATGCCGCCTGACAAGTTAATGAACTTCAATTTGCAATGACAGATCGGTTTCAACTTCTGACAGCCGCCTGTTGTATATCTCCACAATTTCCTTCAAGACTGTAAAAAAGTCCTTATTTTCGTCTGTGGCGAGTTCAATGATGTTCAAGGCTATAAAATCTTCAATTGAAGTGATGGTCAATTCATTGTCAATACCTTCCTCTTGAGCAAGGATTTGAGCTTTATTCTCTTGATCTCTTGGAACCAACAGAACAGGGAATAAGCCAACCTTGACATTACCTGCACACTTCTGCAAGACATTCCTTGATGGCGCGGATGTAACATGATATACCAGCCGTGAAATCTCGAAATCGCCAGCGCGCTCTGTTTGTCTATCCCCCGCATGGGCGGGATGATTAGGAATGCTCAAGTCCATAAAACGTCTTTCCAGTTTTGCACCCACGAGATGTTGCTCTACAACTCCGCCTGAGCGTCCCTTGGCATTCTCTATAATAATGTTGACCCAAGTCGTTGGAGCCTGCCGCCGATCCACGTCAAACTTCAAGCTTTGACGGCCTAGCCATTCGTCGGCGAATTTCTTCAAGTCCTCAATGCATTCTAATAGAAAGCGATCCCTTTCTTCGGCAGGTATTTCCCCAAGTTCCTTGCCCCATTGAAGTTGATCAAGAAGCCTTTGTCCGTCTTGATGTCCTTGCCGCGTGGTTACTTCCTTCAGGTAGCTGCTCGGGATGCCGTAATTCTCAAGAGTTTTTACCAACCCCGACCGAGCGCCGCTTATTTCGCCACCCTGAGAGATAACTTGGTCACGCGACAAGGGGCAAGAGCGTCTGAGATGATCAAGTACGACAATGCCTATTGCGATTGTGTTTCGAGAAACTCTTCCACGTCGAGTGCAAGACTCAAGCCAATCACTTAGAATCTTACGAGTTTCCCGCTTTATTCTTTCAGATTGGGTGACACTCACAGCAATCGCTCCTTAACCAAGAGATGGAGAATCTTGATCCTTACCGTTTTCATATCAGCCATTTCATGTTCCCATATTCTGAGTACTACCCAACCTTCTCGCCGCAATTGCTCATCATACGATCTAGCTAATTCTATATTTCGTTTAATCTTATTTTCCCAGTACTCACGGTTTGTCGCAGGTAGTTTTCTGTTGCAGTATGGGCAACCATGCCAAAAACAACCGTCAATGAATATGGCAACGCGTTGGTTCAAAAAAACAACATCTGGTTTGCCTACAACATCACCAGCGTTCTTTTTCCATCCTTTCAGCCCGAGTCCTGCAAGCATGGCCCAAAGACGTTTTTCGAGTCTTGTGCCTTTGCCCTTAACGGCTCGCATGGTTTTCCGGCGATTTTCAGGACTGAGGTTGTCGCTCATTTTCGAATAAGAAAAGCTGCGCCGTAGGCAACCGCCGCCTATATAGCGGCGCGCCATTTACAGCCAAAGGATTCAACACGTGCTCAGCAATCCAGGATATAACCGGAACGCAAACTGCATCGCCAAATCCAGTGAGAGCTTGCACACCATTTACAGTGATGGGATACTCATCAGGAACGCCTTGCAAACGGGCATATTCTCTTGGCATCATGGCGCGCATTCTTATGGTACCTTTTCCTACTCTAATCAGGAACTGCTTGGCACTGCCGCCTACAGCGGTGCGTAGACAACCAGACAAATCATCATCTCTTACTTCAGCGCGCTGCTGACCATCTCGCCGTCTACGAAAGAAGGTCCGATATGCAAACTGCTGACCGTTGACCAATTCTTCAACTCGACGGCGGTGTGTTTCGTTCATCATCGCCAAATGACGCTGTACTTCATCATCAGGCCACCAGCGACTATCCGTATCATCTAGCGATTCAACTATATCTGACAAACCTGAAGACTTAATGGGAGGAGGTTCTGGTATTTCATTGTAAAACCAGCGCAAATCTCTATTAGCGATGATATTCTTCTTAAGCTGAGAAGGTAACAAGGATTTTGAGCGGGTTAGGATAAGCTCCACCGTTGTAGAATTAACAGGCAGTCTAGTCCCAACAAGAAAAATCCGTAATCTGCTTTGTGGTGTAAAGCGTAAAGCATCTAATGCAAACACATCACACGCATAGCCCAGTTCATTAAGCGTTTGAACAGTTAATCTGAAGTCCAAGCCCTTATTTGAGTACAACCAACCCGGCACATTCTCTACAAGAACAAAGGGCGGCGCAGAATTTCCTTGTTCTTTTAAAATTCTTACAAATCCCCAAAATGCGCTTGAATGCTTACCGTTAATCATACCCTGCATATTTCCAGCCAACGAGAGATCAATGCAAGGAAAAGAACAAGTGGCCAGAGTGGTCGAGGGGACCATACGAGGGTCAATGTCGAAAATATCAGCCACTACGTAATGGGCTTCTGCATCGGGGAAAAACGCTTTGTAAATCTCAAATTTCTTTCTAGAGATGTCGTTAGCAAAAATAACCTGCCAACCATAAGGCTGCAAGCCCATCCTAACCAAACCTATTCCTGCAAAATACTCGGCTACTGTAAGAGAAGAATATTGACGCTCCACTCTATTCACAGTCCTTATCATAGAACGTTTGCTCTGTAAGAATTATATCCCGCTTTGCAAACAAATCAATAACGACCGTGCGCCGAACGTTTTAGGCGGCGTAACGATAAAGCTCACCTGCCGATATGGAGCGAAGCGGAATAGCGGTCAGGTGCAGTGCCTTGTTAGCCCTTATTCTCATCACGGTTTCTCTGCTACTAAATAAATACGATAGAAAATTAACTCAACTTTACCTTCTTTATTCGCTTGTCTTTTAAAAGCCTCTTTTATGATTTGTTGGAACGCGCTGATATATTCCTCTGTCAATTGTACCTCATAATAATTCTGATTTAGGTAGCCAGCCGAAGCACCAGAGTCAAATATTTTATAGGTCTCCTCTGGTGTATGAAATGACATCACTTTATCAATCTGCGAATGATGCACAATAAAACCACTGGCTTCAAAAAGCGATTTATATTCGTCTGATGTCTCCAAAAAGAACCACGGGGAATGAAAATGAGCAAAAATATTTTTTGTTCTACTATCAAGATGTACTTGCTCAACCGCTTTAATGAAGTTTGGTGAGTAAGTGTGTTTTGCTGGTGCTTGAATGCCTATTTTCCCGTTTTTCTTTAGTGCTTGAAAACATTTCTTTAATATTCGCCCTGGCGGCTTGAACCATTGAAAAGCTGAATTGCAAAATATAACATCAAACTCTTCATGAAAATCAATTTGTCCGGCTTCACAGTGGCGAAATTCGATCCCGTCTTCACAATAGACTTCCTTTGCTTTTCTTATCATGCCCTCGGCTGAATCAATGCCGATTATTTTCCCTCGCGTTCTTTCCCGTATTTTCTTTGTTAGATGTCCCGGTCCACACCCCAAGTCAAGTATATCATCTGTTTCTTGTATATCCAGCAGCTCAAGCAAAATATCACTTGCCGATTTTTGAACAAGAGCGGTATTTTCATAATCTTGCGATATTGTGGAAAAATCTTTCACGCTGACTTATGGTCCCTTTTTGGGGCTAACATTCTTTTTTAATTTTATTCTATACTAATCGTATTTTATGGGGTAGGTAATGGTAAGTCAAGAAAAAATATCCAAAAAATCCTTGTAAAAACGGTAACTATTAGATATAAATATTTCTAAAATAATATTAAGTAGAAAATTGATAACAATAAAATTTTATTATGCTAAAGGCCTACGAAGCTTTCCTCCTTCAAAAGGGAACCGTCAAATCTCAATATATCCCTTTCTATTTGAAGTGGGTGTCCGAATGCTACATCTTTCTGAATGAACACCCCCAGACCCGCCTGAGCCTGGAGCAAAAGAGACGATTCTTGTCCCAAATGGCCAAACGACATGAGGACTGGCAGGTCAAGCAGGCCGATACGGCCCTCAGGCTCTACGATTATTTCCTTTCGCGAACCCGGGTGAATATGGACGGAAAACCCACGGACCAAGAGGGGAGGTGGAGAGATCTCGAAGAAAGGATGCGCCAGGCCCTTCGGCTTCGCCGGAGATCATTGAGCACGGAGAAGACCTACCTTATCTGGCTTCGGGGCTTTAAGCGATGGGTCGCTGAAAAGCCGCCCGAGGCCCTCGAAGGGAGGGACCTCCAGGACTACCTGAGCCACCTCGCCGTTGAAAAGAGGGTCTCTCCGTCCACCCAAAACCAAGCCCTGAACGCCCTGGTCTTTCTCTTCCGCCATGTTCTGGAAAAGGATATCGACAATGTATTGAGCGCGGTTCGAGCCAGGCAAAAAAGGCGCCTTCCGGTAGTCCTGACCCTGAAGGAAATCCAAAATGTCTTCGAGCAGTTATCCGGAAAGAACAGGCTCATGGCCATGTTGATCTACGGATGCGGCCTCCGGCTTCAGGAATGTCTCAGCCTTCGGATCAAGGACATCGACATCGAGCAGGGCGTGGTCATCGTCCGATCCGGAAAGGGGGACAAGGACCGAAGGACCGTGCTTCCGGAGAGCCTGAAGGATGACCTGATCCGACATATCTCCGAGGTGCGGTCTCTTTACGATCAGGACAGAAAGAACGGGATAAACGGGGTCTGGCTCCCCGGCGCCCTGGGGAGGAAATACCCGAATGCCGGCAAGGAATGGGGCTGGTTCTGGGTCTTCCCGGCCAAATCTCTTTCCGTGGACCCTCGAGACCGCACGGTTCGAAGGCATCATGTCCATCCCAACTCCCTCCAGAAAGCCTTCAAGTCCGCTCTGGTGAAGGCGGGCATTGCCAAACCGGCCTCCGTCCACACCCTAAGGCACAGTTTCGCCACCCACCTCCTGGAAAAAGGATATGACATCCGGACGATCCAGGCGCTTTTGGGCCACCGGCATCTCCAAACCACCATGATTTACACCCACGTGGCCTCAAAAAACATCCTTGGCGTAAGAAGCCCCTTGGATCAATGATTATAATGTTTCAGTAAAATTTGGACAGAATCGGGATAACAAAGGTGTTCGTTGAGACGCTCAAAAGATGATAAGAATTAGAGGAGTAAAAAGATGAACGGGCGTAGAACTAATGCCGGCCGATCAAAGGAAAGCCCGAAAATTAAGTCCCGAACAGAAACTCCAGATTTTGAGGGAAGGGGAGCAAAGCGGCAAGGGCGTGGAAGTGGCCCAAAAGTATCAGATTCATCCCCACACTGTGGTGGAGCGGTTTATCCGGAACCTTCAGGGAAAGGCCGGTCCCGGACGATGCCTGATCTGATCCGTATTGCTGCTCTCGGAAGGCCTTCCCCCTCCGACTTACCCCAATGAAGGAGGGGGATTTTCATCGGCTGAAATCAACGCATTTTCCTTGAATCAGAAGGACCAACTTTTTTTGCATCCCAAACAAATCTACCAAGGGAGGGTGAGATGAAAAGAATTTGCAAAGGCCTATTTCCTTTTTTGTATTGCCTGATCTTGGCCACGGTCGTTGCGGCCCAAACGGACCGGCCGGGGTGTAAGGACCATCCCCTGTTCACCCGCATGGATCGTTTTTATCTTTCCTATTGCCGGGAAAGTAAGTTCGATCAAATGGATTTTCGGGATGAAAAGGGCCGGACGGTCAAAGTGGAAGGGAAATTGAGCTATTTGGAATACCGAATCCAAACAGGCGGCTTCTCCCCGCCCAGCAGCCTCCAAATCATCAGGAATTTTGAAAACGCCATTCGGAAAATCGGCGGAGTCAAGGTCTTTCAGAGCGGGACGGATAATATATGGTTGAAATTGGAAAAAGGGGGCAATGTCTTTTATGTCTATGTCCGGGCGCCCCACGGGGAGACCTATTATTTGACGGTCGTGGAAAAGGAGACGATGGCCCAAGAGGTGGCGGCCGATGCCCAGAGCCTCTTAAGCGACATCCAGAGCAAGGGCAGCGCCTCGGTTTACGGCATTTATTTCGACTTCAACAAGGCGGATGTCAAACCGGAATCCGAGGCGGCTCTTAAAGAAGTGGCCAAACTTCTTCAGGAAAATCCTACTTTAAAGGTTTATGTGGTGGGGCATACGGATAATGTGGGCGGTCTGGATTATAACTTGAAACTTTCCAAGGCCAGGGCCGATGCCGTGATCCGGGAGTTAACCGTCAAGTACAAGATCTCTCCCGATCGCTTAAAGGCCTTCGGCTTGGCCTCCTTGGCGCCGGTGGCCACAAATAAAACGGAGGAAGGAAGGGCGAAAAATAGAAGGGTCGAACTGGTGGAGCAGTAGGGGCCGGCCGGTTACTCTCCCGTCCTGTCCTCAAAAAAAAGCCGATGGGGAAAGGGTCTTACCTGCCGTATCGGTTTTTTTGACCAGGGCGGCTTATGGTGGCCGGTCCATAAGCCGGGAATTCAGGAGATCGGCCTTTTTCGAGGTTTGGATAAAGTGATAGCCGAGCGATTACGGCCCGGTGATCGGGTGGGGATCGTCGCCCCTTCCGCGCCGATTCCCGAGGGACTGGAAGCACAGTTCCAAAGGGGGCTGGAGTTCCTGAGGGATCTCGGATTGGAACCGATCCCGGGTAGACACCTCTTTTCCCGATCCTTGGGTTATGCCGCTTCTCCGGAAGAGAAACTGGAAGACCTGTACGGCTTTTTTGCCGATCCGGCGATCAAGGCCCTCATTTGCGCCCAGGGAGGGGACACGGCCAACGCCTGCCTTTCCGGTTTGGATTGGGAAGTGATCCGAAAACACCCCAAGATCTTTATGGGCCGAAGCGACAACACCGTCCTGCTCAACGCCCTTTACCAAATGACCGGTTTGATCACTTTTCATGGCCACGATGTCCTCTGGGGCTTCGGTAAAAGACCTACGGCATACGACCGGCAGGAATTTATAAGCCGCCTGATGCGGGGCGAGACGGGAAAGATCCCTCCCTCTGCGGAGCGGAGGACGGTAAGAGGCGGGTCGGCGGAGGGTCGTCTCTTGGGCGGGAATCTGCGTTGCCTCCTGAAGTTGGCCGGGACTCCCTTCTTCCCAAATTTGGAGGGGGCCGTGTTGTTCCTCGAATCCTTTACCATGACCCCGGAACGCTGCGATTATCTTTTAAGACAACTGATGCAGATGGGGGTCTGGGACCGGATCGTCGGGGCGGTGATCGGTTACATCCATGGCCTGGAGCGGCAGGGAGGGTCCGGGCCCCCCATGGAAGACCTCCTCAAGGCCCTGACCCCGAAGCACCCCTTTCCCATTTTGAAGGTCCGTGATTTCGGTCATGCCTGCCCGAACACGGTATTACCCGTGGGGGCCCTAGTGCGTTTGGACGCCGACAGGCAGGAAATCGAGATCTTGGAGCCCTTTCTGGCCTGAGCAGTATATCGGTCGATTATTTTCTTAAACTTTAAACAAGGAGGAGACCAATGAAAATGACCGCCTTTCTTTTTCAAAGACTTCGCTCCCTGGTCCCTTTTTCCTTGGCCTTTTTTCTTTTCGGGGGTGTGGGATTCCCTCTTAAGGCTTTGGCCCTTGAGACCACGAAGCCTCTTTCCCTGGACAGCGGTACCCTCACCGGCCTGATCTTGGAGGGCAATCCACCGGTGCGGGTGTATAAAGGGATCCCTTACGCCGCCCCGCCGGTGGGCGACCTGCGCTGGAAACCGCCCCAGCCGGTGGCCCCCTGGGAAGGGATCCGCTCGGCCCATGAATTCGGACCGGTCTGTCCTCAACCTCAGGGGAGGACCCGCCTGACCCCGATCACCTTCGACCAGGTCAGCGAAGATTGCCTTTATCTGAACGTCTGGACGGCCGCCAAAGAAAAGGAATACCTTCCGGTCATGGTCTGGATTCATGGCGGCGGGAATATTTCCGGGGCCGGTTCCTTGCCTTATTACGACGGGGCGGCCTTGGCCCGGAAGGGCGTCGTCTTGGTGACCTTCAATTATCGGCTGGGTCCCTTCGGATTTTTCGCCCATCCCCTGTTGTCCAAAGAATCCCCTCAAGGGGTGTCCGGCAATTACGGCCTTTTGGATCAAATCGCCGCCCTGAAGTGGGTGCAGAAAAATATCCGCGCCTTCGGGGGAGATCCGAAGCGGGTGACCGTGTTCGGCGAGTCGGCGGGAGGGCTGAATATCTGCTGCCTCATGGCCTCTCCCCTGGCCAAAGGGCTCTTCCATCGGGCCATCGCCCAGAGCGGTCATGCCTTCGGAAGGAACCGGCATCTCAAAGAATATTGGTACAGACAGGAACCCATGGAGAAACAAGGGGAGCGGATCGCCGAGGAATTGGGCGTTAAAAATGCCGCAGATCCCCTGGCTGCTATGAGGGCCCTTCCTCCGGAAAAGATCTTGGAGGTGGCCAGGCCTTCTTTGGGAATCGGAGGAGACTTGGGGAATCGTTTCGGACCGGTTGTGGACGGATGGATCCTCCCCGACGATATCAATGAGCTATACGAAAAAGGCCGGCAACAGGACCTCCCCTTGATCGTCGGGACCAATGCGGATGAAGGAACGATCTTCGTGGCCAATTCCCCGATCAAGACCGTGGATCAATACCGGACGGCGGCCAAGGCCCTTTATGGGAAGTTCGCCGATGAAGTGCTGAGGCTTTTTCCGGTTCAAGAGGACTCGGAGGTGAAAAAGGCCCTGAGCGAACTTTTGGGCGATCTGGGTTTTGTGGCCGGGGCCCGCCATTTCGTTAAGGCCATGCATGCGGTCCGATCCCAGGCCTACCTGTACCATTTCACCAAGAAACCGGCCGGCCCTTTGGGGGAGACCTTGGGGGCCTATCATGGATCAGAGATTATCTATGTCTTCAATCATCCGGAGAAGGGGTTTTCCCCTCCCGATGCAGGGCGCCGAAAGCTGGCCGACCTCATGAGCAGTTATTGGGTGCACTTCGCCCAGACCGGGGATCCCAATCATGCCGGGGCGCCGGTTTGGCCGGCTTATGAAAGCGAAAAAGACCAGCACTTGGAATTGGGGGATACGATTCGTGTGGGCCAGGGCTTACGGAAGGCGGCCGGCGATCTCTTTGAAAGGATCTTGGTCGAGGAAAGAAAGAACCGATGAATAAAAAGGCCGAGACGGGCCGGTCCCGTCTCGACCTAAGGGTGGGAAAAGGGTTAAATCAAAATTCAAAGATCGCCCGGCCCTTGATCTTGCCCTGTTCCAGGGCGGCCACGGCCTCATTGACCTGATCCAGGGTGAAACGCTCGGAAACGAGGGCCTGCAAATCAAGCCGACCTTTTTTAAACCAATCGAGAAAGACAGGGAAATCGCGGTCGGGGATGCAGGAACCGCCGAAACTGCCGATGTACTTTTTCTCGTTGATCAAGAGGTCTCCGGCGTTCAATTCCACCTTGGTCGTCGGCACGCCGACCAAGACGGCCGTGCCGCCGGGGGAGACCCCATAGGTCCCGCTCCGGACCGCCGGAAGGATCTGCTCCATGGTCACTTTCAGACCGATGCAGTCGAAGGCATAGTCCACCCCGCTGACCGGTTGTTGTCGGAAAGTATAGGCCCCTGGGCGCATGGTCAGGTTGCGGATGGCCTTCACCGGATCTTCTTTGGAGGCGTTGATCAAAATCGTCGCCCCGAATTTTCGGGCGAAGGCCAGCTTTTCGTCGCTTACATCCACGGCGATAATGGGATCGGCTCCCACTACCTTGGCTGCGGCCACGGCCGAAAGGCCGACACCGCCGACGCCGAAGACGGCCACACTTTCCCCTTTTTGTACTCCGGCGGTATGGATGACGGCCCCGGCGCCGGTCATGACCGCGCAACCGATGATGGCCGTCACGTCCTTGGCCGTGTCCGAAGAGACCTTGACCACATATTGTTCGTCCACCAAGGTGTGATCGGCCCAGGTGAAGACGTTTTGACAAGTGGCCAGGGATCCATCCGGCAGGGTCAAGGTGGTGGCCTCCGCCAGCCGGTCGGTGGCGGCCTGGTTCCTGGGGACCCAGGTGATCAGCACCAGATCCCCTTCCTGCACATGCGTCACTCGATTCCCTTTGGTCAGGACCACGCCGGTGGATTCATGACCCAAAAGAAGGGGGGTCGGCCGGGGACTGTGGATTTGGTGGAGTTGGCTGTGGCAGATGCCGCTGGCGAATTGTTTGACCACGACTTGAAAAGGTCCCGGATCGGGAAGGTCCATGGTTACGATCGATAGGGGCCCCTTTTCTTTGGGAAGAACGGCTATACGGGCAGGGGTCGGCATAATTTTTTCTCCTTGTAATTTCTTTTTTAGTCAATAAGGGACTTTAGAAAGGAGAGGAGGAATTGTCAAGTCCAAACCCTTTACCCAAACCCCGCTTTTTTCTTCTTGACCCGTTGAGACATCTTTTCTATATTTCAAATTTGAAAGAAAGGGCTGCTCCAAACAAAGGTCTTCCTTTTTAAGCGGGACAAGACCTTTCGGCATTTGGGTTGGGCCCGCAACGCAGCCTATCCCGGGGGTTGGGGATTGACGATGAAGCTGGTTTTTCGTTTTCCTAAGATCTACTTCGGCTGGTGGACGGTTCTGGCCAGCGGTTTTCTCGCCCTTTGGGGCCATGGCTTCAATGCCTATGGGATCTCGGCCTTGTTCAAACCCATTGCCACGGAATTGGGTTTCACCAGGACGATGACTTCCGTGGCCTCGAGCATCGGCAGGTTGGAAGGGGGCCTGGAGGCCCCGATTACCGGCTGGATCACCGACCGCTTCGGTCCCAAGTGGATCGTTTTTTTCGGGACCTTTTTGATCAGCCTGAGTCTGGTTGGGATGTATTTCATCCATTCGTTGTGGAGTTTTTATCTGGTCTGGGGCCTGATGTTGGGCACCGGCGTCAATACGGCCCTGACCGTACCTCTGGACGCCTCCATTTCCAAATGGTTCGTCAAGAAAAGGGGGGTGGCCCTGAGTATCAAATGGGTCTTCTCCGGGGTGTCGGGCATGGTGGTTTTGCCTTTGATCGCCTGGATGATAACGAAGGTGGGCTGGCGTTCCGCTTGTCTCATCGGCGGTCTGGTCATGGGAGGGATCGGCCTGCCCTTGGTCTTATTGTGTTTCCGGACGCACCCCCCGGAATATTACGGCCTGTTGCCGGACGGGGCCCGCAGGGATCAAGAAGCCGGACCCGTCCAACCGTCCGGGGAAGGCCGGAAGGCCGACTGCGGATCGGAAAAAGAAGACCTGTTCCAAAAAGGTAGGGCCTATGCCGCGGAGGTGAGTGAAGGGGAATTCACCATCGGACAGGCCTTAAAGACCCCGGCCTATTGGCTCTTGGTAGCGGTCCAGGCCGTCAACGGTCTGGTGGCCCCGGCCATCAACATCCACTGCATCGCCTTTCTCACCGATCGCGGAATCAACCCCTTGATCGCCGCCGGCATGCAGGCGGTCATGATCGGGGCCAGTCTCCCGGCCCGCTTTGTCGGCGGGTTCGTGGCCGATCGTCTCCAAAAGGAAACCTTTCGTTTCGTCGTCGCCGGCGCGTACGCCCTCCAGGCCATAGGTCTCTCTATTTTTTTACTTTTCCAGACCGTGGACGCTATCTATGTCTGGTTCATCCTTTACGGGATAGGTATGGGGGCGGCTTTGATTTTCAATCCCACCATGCGGGCCCGCTATTTCGGTCGCAAGGCCTTCGGCACGATTCAAGGGACCTCCATGCTCCTGATCACGCCGGCGGGCATCATCGCCCCCATTTATGCCGGTTGGATTTATGATAAGACCGGCAGCTATATGACGGCCTTCACCCTTTTTGCCCTATTGCTGGGGTTCGCCTCCAGCCTCTTGTTGTTCGTTCGTCCTCCGCAACCCCCCAAGGACCGGGAGGAATGATGCCACCTTTAAGAGGAGGACAGGGGATGGACGGGCTCGTCCGTCCGCTTTTATACTGACAGGCATCGCAAAAAAGAAAGGAGGGATGGATCGGAAGAAAAAAATTTCTTCGGAGGTTATCACAGAGGAGAAAAGGAGGATTTGGGATCGGTGGAAAAGGTGGAATTTTTTGATCGCATCGAGGCGGAAGCCCGCAAACTGGGGGGCGGGGCCAAGCGGGGGGTCATTTCCCGGGAGGAATGGGAAGCCGCCCAAGAAATCCGGGTTTCCATCCGCCCGCCCAACCATATCGGCAGTACGGAGTTGTTCACCCTGAGAAAATTAAAACCCGGGGCCTATCACCTGATGCTGGTGGCCGTCCCCCGGCACCGTTGAAAAGCCCCGGCCGATGGCTAGGGGTTGCAAAAGAATGGCGGCCCAACGCGGTTTCCACCGGAAGGGAACCCTCTTTCCTTTCCTGAAGAGCCGGCTGGTGTGGAAGCCGCCATCCCCATGCTGTCAACTTCGATGTCAGGCGGACTACGGCGCGCGGCGCAAGGGGGAAGGCGCCCGCCGCAACGCCGAGCACGGTTTTACGCCGGAAGGAGGTTATGATGATCAGGACGGCAAAAGAATATGTGGAAAGCCTGAACGACGGCAGGCAGATTTACATCGAAGGAGAAAAGATTCCGGACATCACCCAAGACCCCCGTTTCCGCGGGGCCATCAACGCCCGGGCTTATGCCTACGAACTTTGTAATCATCCCCGGTTCAAAGATCTTTTGACCATCGAAGAAGACGGGGAACGTTTTCTCTTTCTCTGGAAACAACCCAAAACGCGCGAGGACCTGATCCGCCGCCGCGAGGTCTATCTGACCTGCATGCGCTGGGGGGCGGCCATGAGCGGTATGGGGCCGGACGCCTTGGCCGCCGCCGGGGTCACGGCGGCCCGGATGGACAAGGCGTTGGGGACCCGATACAGCGAGGCGGTGGAGGACTACCGGAAGCATCTGCGAGAAAAGGATCCGGCCATCACCGGGGCGATCACCGATGTCAAAGGCAACCGCAGTTTGAGGCCCTCCGCCCAAGAACAACACAAAGATTTTTATGTGCGGGTGGTGGATAAACAGAAAGACGGCATCATTGTCCGGGGGGCCAAAATCCACATCAGCGCCACCCCTACTTGCAACGAATTGATCGTTTCTCCGTCACGGGCCCATCGGGAGGAGGACAAGGATTACGCCGTGGTCTTCGCCACGCCGGTGAACGCCCCGGGGATCAAATTGATCACCTCGCCGCCGCACATCCCGGAGCGGGAGGATGAGGAGGCCTTGTGGAACTGGCCATTGAGCGGCCGCGGGAAAGGGGTCAGCGAGTGCATGATCGTTTTCGATGATGTTTTCGTCCCCTGGAATCGGGTCTTCATGTGCGGCGAGTGGCAATTTTCCCGGGATCAGGCCTGGATGTTTGGCGTCTTTCACCGCCTTTTCGGTACCTGCCATAAGGTCATCTCCACGGAAGAGGCGGCCGGGGCCGCGGCCTTAATCGCCGAATACAATGGGTTGGATCGGTATCCCCACATCCAGGAAAAACTGGCCTGGCTGGCTATGCACGCTCAATTGGTCGACGCCATGTCCCGGGCCGGAGTTGAACATCCCGATTATTTTCCGGATATCGGTTTGGCCGCTCCCAGTCAGATGTACACCAACATCGCCAAATACCTCTTCGCCAACGATCAACACGAACAGTCCAAACTTTTGGCCGATATCGCCGGCGGTCTGGCGACCACGGTTTTTTCGTACAAAGACTGGATGAACCCTGAGGAACGGCCTTATCTGGAGAAATATCTGGCCGGCAAGGACGGTGTGCCCACCGAATACCGTCTCAAGGCCTTCCGATTGATCAAGGACCTGATCGGCCACGGCATGGACGGCGCCTGGATCCATACCGAAGGTTCCCTGGCGGCCCAAAAGATGGCTATTTTCGCCGCCGCCCCTTGGGCCAAATACAAGGCCATCGCCAAGCGCTGCGCCCATATCCCGGGTTGGGAAGAACATCCGGAGCTGAAGGACCTGCCTCCCCATCCCGCCCATTGGGTGATCGATTGAGACGGGAGGTTTTGAAGGCCGGGCCCGGTCTTTCCCGGACCCGACCGGGTAGGTTTTTAAAGTCGGCTATCCGGCCCGATGATCCCTATCGGGCCGGGTCAATCCGGACCAACAGACGCAGTCCAGACCTTCTTGGATCGCTGCGGCGGCTAATGCCTCCATGGTCTCTTCGGAGAGTAGGGGGGGCTTGGCAAAATCCCAATACAGTCCCAATCGTTGATATTTGGAGACACAGGTGTGGTTGAAGGCCAAAAGATCGTAACGCTCGACCGTCGGCAGTTTTTCCCGGATGAAGCGGGCCGTCTGGCGGATGTTTTCCGCCGTGTCATTGACCCCCGGAATTACGGGGGTGCGGATCCATAAGGGTTTGCCCGAGCGGGCGATTTTTTCCGCGTTTTCCAGGACCCGCTCCAAAGGGATGCCGGTGGCAAGTACATGCCGATGGGGGTCCATGAGTTTCAGATCGTAGAGGACCAAATCGGTGCGGTTGACCAGCCTTTGCAGCGTTGGCCAGGCGATACCCCCGCAGGTATCCAAGGCCAGATGGACCCCCTCCTCCTTCAAACGAATCATCAGCCTCTCACAGAAATCGGTCTGCAAGGAAGGTTCCCCGCCGGAGAGGGTCACACCGCCGCCGGACTTTTGGTAAAAGACCCGATCGACCAGGACCTGGGAAACCAGTTCCTCCAGGGTGTATTCCTTTCCGATGACCTCCAAGGCGCCGGCCGGACAGGCGTCCACGCATTTCCCGCAGGCGTCGCATAGGTCCCTATGGATGACCATCCCTTGAGGGGTCAAGGTCAGGGCCTTGCGGGGACAAACCTCAAGACATTTCCCCGTCCCCAAACAGCGCATTTCATAACAGATCAGTTTCCGCCGAGGGCTGATCCCTTCCGGATTGTGGCACCAAGGACAATGCATGAGACAGCCCATGAAAAAGAGGGAGGTGCGGATCCCCGGACCGTCTTCGGTGGCGTGATATTGTACATTGAAGAGCAAGGCCCTTTTGGGGGTGGGGGAATGGTGTTCTCGATTCTCCAAGGGATGGGTCATTCCGGTTAAGACCTTTTAAGGAAATAGAAAGTCGGCACGGAAGTCGGGCCCCGATGTTTTTGAACGATCCGTCGTCCGCGGCTTAAGCCGAAGCTACAGGGCGAATTCCGTCCGGGCGATGATGTCGTCCTGCAGGGCCTTGGACAGATCCACGAAGCGGTAAGAATAGCCGGAGACCTTGACCATCAGGTCCGTATGGTTCGCCGGGTTCTTTTGGGCGTCCAAAAGCATCTCCCGGCTCATGGGATTGAATTGGACCTGACGCCCTCCCATTTCAAAAAAGCCTTCGATCAAAGCGGCCATTTTTTCCAGGGCTTCGTCATCCTTCAGGCTCAGGGGATTGAGGTTCAGATTCAAGGCCGTACCGCCCGAAAGTTTGGCCTGACAGGCCTTGGCCGCCGAATGAAAGACGGCGGTCATCCCCTGGGTATCCGTACCGTTGGCCGGAGACATACCGTTGGAGACGGGTTCCCGGGCCAAGCGGCCGTCCGGGGTGGCCCCCAAGGCGTGACCGGCCAGGACTTGCCCCCCTGCGGAAATCATCAGGCCGCGATAGGTCCCGCCGTCTAAGGGCCTTTTATGTTTGCGCGATTCCTGATCGAGCAACTCGGTGACCCAGACGGCGATGGCGTCGGCCCGGGGATCGTGGGTCCCGTATTTCGGGGCCTTGCGTTGGAGGAGGAGGCGCCAGTCCTCCGCGTCCTTGAAGTTGTTCCGTAAATGGCCGACCAATGCTTCCAAGGTCAACAACTTTTCTTCAAAGACGGCCCATTGAATGGCCGCCAGGGAGTTGACCACCGTGGCCAGACCGTGGGCGGAAACGGTGCTGTGGTTGTATTTGGCCCCTCCCTGGGTGATGTCCTTCCCCGATTCGATGCAACCCTCGATGGTGGAAGAGATGAGCGGGGTGGGGAAGTGTTCGGCGAAGATTTCGTCTTTGATGTCGCTCAAGCGGACCATCATCTCCACGGCATGGGACAGTTGAGCGGCGAAGGCGGCTTTTACGTCCTCAAAGGTCTTCATCTCCGAAACGGACGGGGTCTTGGCCCCCACCTGAGCCCATTGGGCGGCATAGAGCCGGCCCTCGTTCAAGGCCGCTTCGATGACCCGTTCGAAATGACAGGTACTCCCGGAACAATAACCGTTGTTGTTGCCTGTTCCGGCCAACTCGGCGCAGCCGACGACGCTGTAATCCCGGGCGTCTTCCAGAGAATAACCGTCGGCCATCAGGTCGCGGATGGCTACGGTGTCGTTGTAAAAGGCGATGCCGGCCGTCCGCCGGTGGACCTCGCAGGCCTTGAGCAGAAAGGCCCGCGGCGTCACCGGGCTGATGCGAACGGCCAATCCGTTGCGCGGGCCCTTTAAGCGGTAAAGGGCCTCCAACATCATATAGGAAATGGCGTCGACCGCGTCGTTCCCTTGGCGGTCCACGCCGCCGATGGTGATGTTGTTGGGTCCGAAACCGTTGTAATGGGCCAATTTGATGAAATACTCCTCCAGGATCTCCAAGGCCTCCTCCGGGGTGATCCTCCCGGCTTCCCGATCCCTTCGATAAAAGGGAAAGAGCAACTGATCCATCCGTCCGGGACAGAAGATGGAATCCTCGCCGTAGCTGATGGTCATGACCACCTGGGTCATCCAGACGGACTGGACGGCCTCGATGAAGGTGCGCGGGGGCAGGGCCGGAACGCGGCGGCAACGGTCGGCGATTTCCAAAAGTTCTGAGCGGCGGGGTTCCGGGGCTTGCATGGCCCTTTCCTCGGCCAGGGCCGCATACCGTTCGGAAAAGGCACAGACAGCTTCGGCGGCCACCAGGACCGATTCCAGAAAATCCTTGCGCCTTTGGTATTCGGGCTCCTCTTTTGGAAGGGCCTTCAAGCGATCGGCGGCCTGGGCGGCGATGCCTCGGAAACCCTTCTCCAGGACCTTTTTCATGCCGATGGTTACATGGCCCTGCATGTCGGCCACCCCGGCCACGACGGGGACCGGCCGTTCCTGGGTGGTCAACCCCGCTTCCCGCCAACGGGCCTGCATGAGGCCGGCCATGTTTCTGCCCTTCCAGTAGGGGATGATTTCTTCCTTCATCTCCCGGATCTCTTCCTCGGGCATGTGGAGCAGTTCCTGCAACCAACGGGAATTGGCGCCGTGGCCGTTTTCCAGCCAGGCCAAGGCCTCGATGCCCCGGCCGTGAAAGGGTAGGGCGATCAGATTGACCCGGTCGACGAAGGTCCTTTCGATCCCCAGGGGACCGGCCACCCGTTTGGCCGATTTATGCCCGACCAATCGGGAATCCTCTTCCATCCAGATGGTCATACGGCGGAGGGTCTCCTCCAAGCCCTTGGCGGCGCGGAGGCAAGGCCCCTGGCCTTCACTGCATTTATAGGCCCGGGTGTAATAACGGGCCCGCTCGATATCCCCTTCATAGGGGGCGGCCAGCAAGGCCTCCCGCATACGGACGATCCGCTCCGAAGAGGAGCGCCTTTCGACGGGGGCCTTGGACGTTTCAGTGGTAACGGTATGGATGAATGCCGGCGCGGCCATGGTCTATCCCTCCTCAGTCTTTGGGATGGGTTCTTTTCTTTAAACGGTTTCCTTGCCGAAGGGAAGGCCCGGTTCCTTGTCCCTTCCGGCTTTCTCTTTGAAGGATTTCGCCGTCTCACCGGGGTTGGGACCGGTCCCTGCAAGGGCGGGCCTCCTGAACCGGCCGAGACCGGGAGGCCTTTCCCCGGAAGGTTTTAGAAGAGGCTGGCCTCCTCTTCGGATAAACTCACCTCGGTTTAAGGCATCCCCAAAAAACACTGTAAAGTTAAATTGCTTTATAGTGTTTATTTTCGGTGGTTGTCAAATGAAAAGTTTCGGCCGGCGAATGGGAATTAAAATCAAACCCCTTGGTTTTTTTGAAAAAAAATCAAAAGAGAAACTTCGGTTAAAGGCTAACCCCTTAAAATGGCAAGCCAAGACCTTTTTTTGCATTATAATCTTACTTGACAGTATGAAAGGGCGGACGGCGATCCCCTCCTGGAAGGGGTTTTTTCGGTCCGGAAAAGGGGATTCCCTTTCAGAAAAGGATTGAAAAGAAAACATTGTCAGGCTATATGGAACCATAGTTTTACTTTTTAGTGGGAAAAAGGCCTCCTGGACCGAGAAGGGCGCAACCGATAAAGGAAGCCCGGGATGCTATGGGAAGGCGGGAGGAGGGACATGGGCAAGCGGGAAGGGATGACCATTAAGGAGCTGGAGGAAAAATCGGGGGTCCGCCGTTCGACCATTCATCACTATCTCTGGTACGGTCTGTTGCCTCAGCCTTTTCGCTCCGGCAAGACCATGGCCTATTACGATCAGAGCCATCTGAAGCGGCTCGAGGCCATTCAAAAGATCAAGATGGACTATTTGAAAACGGCCAAGACCTCGCGGGTCCCTTTGGATTACATCAAGCACCGCTTGGCCGAAAGTTATTCCCTTTCCGGCGGCAGGGAGCCGGTCCAAAAGGGGATCAGAAGGAAAAATCCGGAACGGTTGCGCAAAAAGAAGGAAGAGATCATCGAGGCCACGCTCCGTTTGTATGCCGATCGGGGGTATTATTTGACCAACATCCGGGATATCGCCAGGGCCGTGGGTATCTCCGCCCCCACCTTTTATCATTACTTTCCGGACAAACGGGAACTTTTCGTCGAGGTGATCGAATATGTCGTGCGGAGGTTGGGGGAGGAGTTCAACGCCGTGGTCAAAGAGGAAAAGGATATCGGCAAAAGGACCGTCCTTATGTTCCGGGTGTTTTACAAACATTATACCCAGATCGGAGAAATCGTCAATCAATTGCGGGCCGGGGTGGCCATCGGGGACGAATGGGCCAGGAAGCGGCTGGCCAAATTATACGAAGAGATGACCCGGAACATCGCCCGGGAAGTCCATATCGGCATCCGCAACGGGCTCATCCGGCCGGTGGACCCGGAACTCCTGGGGTTTTTCAATATCCTCCTCAACGAGATCGCCGTGCATCGGGCCTCTTTGGACCAAAAATATTCCCTCAACCAGATCATGCTCTTCGTGGCCGACATGCTCTACCATGCCTTCCTGACGGAAAAGGGCAAGAAGGTCTTCGGATCTTTCGAGCGCTTCCGCAGCTAAAAAAAGGGGGCTTCAAAAAAAGCCGTTGGACCGAACAGCAAAGGAGAAGACCTTGGAAACCGGCGATGTCTATCGGGAACTGTGCAAGAAATTGGGGGTCGAGGACTCCCGCTTCCTGCCCGAGATTTGGAAGCTCCTCTGTTCCCCGGAGGAGGCCGCTCTGGTGAACGCCACCCCGGCCACGACCGAAGCATTGGCCCGGATTTTGAGGAAGACCCCTGCCGAAATCGAAAAGATGATCCGTGTCCTGTTTCGCAAAGGGGTCCTGTTTGAAGGTTCCAAAGGGTATCATATGAGCCGGAGCCTGGCGCAATTCCACGACGCCACCGCCCTTTGGCCCGAAGCCCCTCCGGAGCTGATTACGAAGTGGCGGCAGTATGTGGAGGAAGAATATCCCCGCCATTACGCCTGGCGCTTGGCCTCCCAACGTCCGCCCGTATTCCGGGTCATCCCCGTAAACCGCCACATCGAAAACCAAAGCCGGGTCTTGGTCTACGAAGACGCCCGGCGCATCCTGGAAAAGGCTTCCCTTTTGGCGGTGACCCCCTGCCCTTGTCGAACCCTGATGCGCAACTGCGACCGTCCTTTGGAGACCTGTCTGCAGATGAACAAAGGGGCGGCTTATGCCGTCAAAAGGGGGACCGGACGGGCCATTGATCTTGAGGAAGCCGAAGAGATCCTGATCAGGGCCGAAGAATCCGGGCTGGTCCATATGACCGGCAACAGGGCCGCCCCGGGGACGGTGATCTGCAATTGTTGTGCTTGTTGCTGTATCGCCTTGTCCTATGAAAAAGACGCACGCACCGGTACCTTGCACGGCCAGGTCAACCCCAGCCGGTATCGGGCGGCGATTCAAGAAGACCGGTGCATCGGGTGCGGCGTATGTGAAACCGTCTGTCCCATGAAAAACATCGTCCTCAATGAAAGGGGAAAGGCCGAGGTGCTTAAGGCCTGCCTGGGCTGCGGCCTTTGCACCCGGGTCTGTCCGGAGGAAGCGGTCCGTTTGGTTTTGATCCGACCGGAAGAACACATCCCCCCAGAATAAGCGCCCCGTGCCTTTCGGGGACAGGGTCTTTCCCGAAGAAAAAAGTCCTTGACGGTTGGTTAAGGTTTAAGTTAACTATATTCAAATTTGAAATTATGCGGCGCCTTTTTCCGGCCCCCTGTTGAAAAGGGGCTTTTTCGGCGAAGACCCAAGACGAGCGGAAGGATATAGCTCCTTGACCCAGGAGATCCGGCCATGCTCCGTTATTTGGTGAGAAGGGTCTTGACCCTCATCCCTTTGACCGTCATGATGGCCGTCATCATCTTTTTCCTGATGCGCCTTTTGCCCGGTGACCCGGCCTCTCATATCCTCGGTCCCGAGGCTACCTTGGAAGAGATTCAGGCCTTGAGGGTCCGGATGGGTTTGGATCGGCCGGTCAGCATTCAACTCTTGCGCTGGCTGGGCGGCCTGGTCACCGGTGACTTGGGCGATTCCTTCTACCACAACAGGCCGGTAGGAGGGATGCTCCTGGAACACCTCGTTCCCACCTTGAAGCTCACCACCTTTTCCTTGGTCTTGGCTGTAATCATCGGGACGGCCGCCGGTCTGGTCAGCGCCGTCAAACAACATTCCTGGATAGACCGCATCATCGTCGTCCTTTCCACCTCCTTTATGGCCGTGCCCGGCATGTGGTTGGGGCTGCTTTTGGTCTTATTCTTCGGGGTGACCCTCCGTTGGTTGCCGGTGGCCGGATACGAGACCTTCAGGGACGGCGGATTCGCCAGTCTGAAGTATCTGGTCATGCCCGTCTTGGCCATGACCACGGCCGAGATCGGGATCCTGACCAAGATGATCCGCTCCCGGATGCTCGATGTCCTGCATCAAGACTATGTCCTGACCGCCCGCTCCAAAGGACTGCCTTATGGGAAGGTCATCCTCAAACACGCCTTCAAGAATACCTTGATTTCGGTGGTGACCCTCTCCGGCATGATGCTGGCCGGGTTGATCGGCGGGGCGGTGATCATCGAAAATATTTTCGCCATTCCGGGTATGGGACGCCTGATCGTCACCTCCATCGCCCGGCGGGATTATCTGGTGGTGCAGTCGGCCATTTTGCTCATCACCTTTGTTTATCTTTTGCTCAATCTGCTTGTGGATGTGGCCTACGCCCTCTTGGATCCGCGGGTGTCCTACGGGTCGGTGAAGGAATGAAACGAAATCAAGAGGGGAGGAAAAAACGGGTATGAAAGATCGCGCCGTCCCGATCCGATCCTCTTCCCGATCCATAGGGGAAACGGCCGAACCGAAAAAAAGGAGGGAGTCGGGTCTGCGCGTCCTCTTTCGTAATCCCCTGGTCTTCATGGGGTCCTTTTTTTTGGCCTTGACCGCCCTGGCCGCCCTGGCGGCCCCATGGATCGCCCCTTTTCCTCCTCATTTCATGGACATCAACGCCCGCTTGACCCCTCCGGGGGCTGGGCATTGGCTGGGCACCGATCATTTGGGACGGGATGTCTTAAGCCGGATGATCTACGGGGCCCGAACCACCTTGGGCGTGAGTGCCGCCGTAGTCGGTCTGGCCGCATGGGTGGGGATCCCCCTGGGATTGATCAGCGGTTATTTCCGGCGGGCCGATGAGGTGATCATGAGGCTGACCGATCTGTTTATGGCCTTTCCGCCGCTGATCGGCGGGTTGGCCATTATGGCCTTCTTGGGTTCGGGCGTCGGCAACGTCATCCTGGCCTTGTTTTTGGTGGCCGTCCCGCGGGTGGCCCGCATCGCCCGGGGCGAGACGCTGGTGCTCAGGGAAGCCACCTTCGTCAAGGCGGCCTTGGCCATGCGGGCCGGTCTGGGGCGGATCATCTTTCGTCATATCCTGCCCAATGCCCTTTCCCCCTTGATCGTCTATTTGACCCTCCTCTTCGCCGGAACGATTATGGCCGAGGCCGGATTGAGCTTTTTAGGCATCGGCGCCCCGGCCGATGTGCCCAGTTGGGGCATCGTCCTCAGCGAGGGACGGTTATATATGCGCAATGCCTGGTGGTTGACCGTCATTCCCGGGGCGGCCATCTTTCTCGCCGTCCTTTCCTTAAATCTCCTCGGCGACGGCATACGGGACGTAGGGGACCCCCGTCAATACGGGAGGGCGAAAAGGCCGGGACGATTACCGGCGCGGAACCGGAAAGGGTGAAACGGAAGGCGTCATGGCCTTGTTATCGGTGAGGAACTTAAGGACTTATTTCCATCTCCACATGGGTACCGTCAAGGCGGTGGACGGGATCAGTTTCGACCTGGAGGCCGGGAAGACCCTGGGGATCGTGGGCGAGTCCGGAAGCGGCAAGACCGTCACCTGCCTTTCTCTGCTCAAGTTGATCCCCATGCCTCCTGCTGAAATCGTCGGCGGGCAGGCCTACTTGGAAGGGAGGGATCTCCTCAGTCTTTCGGAAAAAGAGCTGCGAGGCATCCGGGGCCGAAAAATGGCCATGATCTTTCAGGAACCGATGACCGCCTTGAATCCCCTTTACACCGTGGGGGAGCAGATCGCCGAAACGATTCGTCACCACCAGGCCGTAACCCGGGCCGAGGCCTTCGAAATGGCGGTGGAGATGCTGGCCGCCGTGTCCATCCCCCTCCCCCGGCTTAGGGCCAAAAGCTATCCCCACCAGCTCTCCGGGGGAATGAAACAGCGGGTCATGATCGCCCTGGCCATGTCCTGTCGGCCGAAGATCTTGATCGCCGATGAACCTTCAACCGCCCTGGATGTGACCATCCAAGCCCAGATCCTTCGGCTGATCCATGAGCTGAAAAGCCGAACCGGTACTTCGGTCATCCTGGTCACCCATAACATGGGGGTGATTACGGCCACGGCCGACGAGGTCATGGTCCTGTATCTGGGGAAAATGGTGGAAAAAGGGGAGGTCTACGCCCTGTTCAATCAGCCCAGGCATCCCTATACGCAAGGGCTGTTGGACTGCATCCTGAAACCTTCCGGCCGAAGAAATTTGCCGAAGATCCTACCGGGGTTTATCCCCCACCCGATAAACCGGCCCTCAGGGTGTCCCTTTCATCCCCGCTGCCCCAAGCGGAAGACCCTCTGTGCGGTTGAAGAACCGCCCGTGGTGCGGGACGGCCGTCAGGAAACGGTTTGTTGGTTGTATGTCTGAGGAAACGATGGATAGGATGGAGCAACCCCTGCCCTCCCACCGGAAAGGGATAGGGATCACGGTCCCGAAGGGTGACCCGCAAGAGATCCTGCGCCTTAAGGATATCAAGAAGTATTTCCCTTTGAAAGCCGGTTTTTTTTCCAGAATCCAAGGGACCCTTCGGGCCGTGGACGGGGTTTCCCTGAACGTCCGACGAGGGGAGATCTTCGGACTCGTGGGCGAGAGCGGCTGCGGCAAGACCACCTTGGGTTATGTAGCCGGCGGGTTGCTTCCCCCCACGGAAGGCAGGATCTTTTTCCAAGGGAGGGATATGACCGACGGTAAGGGGCGTTATTCGGCCGAAGAGGTCCAGTTCATTTTCCAGGACATCTCCGGCGCCTTAAACCCTAAATGGCTGGTCCGAGAGATCATCGCCGAGCCTCTGGCCATTCTCGGCGAAGCGCCGCGGGAGCGACGGAAGAAGACCGAGGCGATGATGGAGCGGGTGGGCCTGACGCCGGAATGCCTGGAGGCCTATCCCCATGAACTTTCCGGCGGTCAAAGGCAGCGGGTTTCCATCGCCCGGGCCATGGTCACCCGACCCCGATTGGTCATTTGCGACGAACCCTTCTCGGCCCTGGATGTGTCCGTTCAGGCCCAGATCATCCGTCTCCTCATGGAACTGAAAGGGGAAATGGACCTGACCTACTTAATCATCTCCCATGACCTCACCCTATTGGAATACTTGTGCGACGCCGTGGCGGTCATGTATTTGGGTGAGGTGGTCGAGGAAGCGGTCCCGGCCGAAAGGCTCTTCGCCGAACCTCTGCATCCCTACACCAAGGGGTTGCTCGATTCCTTCCTCTTCGCCGATCCCAATAGACAGCGGATCGACAAGATGGAAATTTTGGCCGGTGAGGTTCCCAACCCGATCTTTCCGCCGGAGGGGTGCCGTTTCCATCCCCGCTGCAAATGGGCCGAAGCCTTTTGCAAAAAGCATAAGCCCCTCCTGCGTTCGGTAGGGGCCGGAAGACGGGTGGCCTGTCACCTCGCTTGACCATGACGCTTATCGGGAAGAAAAAAGGTCGGCTTTCCCCTGGCCGATTCCTTTTGTTCGGAGAAGATTGTATTGGAAGGAGGCCCTATGGACCGGCGACACCGCTTTGTTCGGAAAGGGATGATATTCCTGGTATGGATAATCTTAGGGGTATTGGACTTTTGGGCCGCGGAGGCGGCCTTTGCCCTGACCCCTGCCCAAGGACAGATGACACCGGTTCCCAAACCGGGCGGCATCCTGAAGATCGCCTATGCCTCGGACCCGGGCAGCCTGGATGTGCAGAAAGAAGGGAATCTGGCCTCATTCGACATGGCCAGCCATGTCTTGGAAGGGCTGTTCGACTACGATCGCAACCTCACTCCTCAACCCATGTTGGCCAAAAGCTGGCAGGTCAGCCCCGATCGGTTGCTTTACACCGTCCGGCTTAGAGAAGGGGTCCTGTTCCACCATTATAAGGAATTGACCGCCGAAGATGTGGTCGCCTCCATCAAGAGGGCCTTGCGCGTGGCCCGGACACCGCCGCAACTGGCTTCCTATTTGGAGGCGATTACGGCCAAAGACAAATACACCGTGGAAATCCGTCTCAAGGAGCCCTTTCCCGACATCCTCTATTCTTTGACGGGATTCATCATTCCCAAAGACCTGGCGGAAAAATACCCCACTGCGACCATCCCCGACAAGGAACTTGTGGGGACCGGTCCTTATCGGGTCAAGGATAGAATCCCGGATCGCTATGTGGAACTGGTCCGCTTTGACCGTTATTGCGCCAGGTCGGAACCTCCGAACGGCAATGTGGGACGGAAATACGCCCATGTAGACAAGATCCTTTTCTATATCCTGCCTGACCCGGCCGTGCGTTTGATGGGGGTGGAGAGCGGGGAATACCATTACGCCCACGCCGTCAATCACGCCGATTATCCGCGCATCGTCCAAAACCCCCAGCTCCAGGCGCGGATCATTAAGAACTTCAGTTCCCTGGGCTGCATGTTCAACTGTCGGGTCGGACCGATGGCCGATATAAGGATCCGGCAGGCGGCCGCGGCCGCCTTGGACGCCGAGGCGGTGATGAAGGCCGCATTCATTTATCCACAACTCTATTACCTGGAATGCGGTTTTATCTGGCCCGATTCCAAAGAATGGTACACCCGGGCCGGATCGGCTTACTACAATCAAAAAAACCCGGCCAAGGCCAAACGATTGCTCCGAGAGGCCGGGTACAAGGGGGAGCCGATCATCATGCTGGGCATCGCCGAGATCGAATATCTGCGCAACGCCTGTCTGGTGGTGGCCAACCAATTGAAAAACGTGGGATTGAATATTGATCTTCAACTGGTGGATCAAAGCACCTTCCTCTCCCGGATCGTCAATCCGGGCAAGTGGCACATGGTTACCTCCATTTCCCTGTTTACCCCCAGTCCCACCTTGTTGCCCTGGACGCGGGAAAAGGACCCCATCGCCGGTTGGGAGAGCGGGCGCAAGACCCGTCTGGCCCGATTGATGCGCCAGGAAACCGACCCGAGGAAGAGATTCAAGGCCTGGGAAGAGATGCAGCAACTCGTCTATGAAGAAGCGGCCCGGACCAAGTTCGGCAACGGCGTCTCTTTGGCGGCCACCAGCCGCAAGGCCTCAGGCTGGGGGGAGATGATCGGTCCGCGCTTTTGGAATGTCCGGTTCAACTAACCGAACAATTTTTCCCTTGACAACCCCGGACGGGCATACTATTACAAAGTCGTTTTGGGATCGTTTAAATTTGAAATGGATGAGTAGGAAGGAGGTTTGGTCGGGAAAGCGTATAGAGTTTTTTAAGAAGCCTGTTTTGCCGTTAACATCCAACCATCTTTCAATTTGTAAGGAGGTTTCAGATGAGAACAGGTAAAGGGATTCTTTGGCTGGCCTGGTTTTGTTCCTTATTTTTCATCGTTTCGGCAATAGCCCCCTCCTCTTCTTCCGCGGCTTACACCCCCAAGGCCCGTTTCGACGTCAACAAGATGGCCGACATGTCCGATTACGATCCCACCAATTTCCAAAACCCCACCGGGGACACCATCAAAATCGCCATTGTGGCCACCTTCTCCGGACCGGCCGCCGCGGTGGGGGAGGGCTTTTGGCTCGATGCCTCCTGGGCCGCCCATGACATCAACAAAAGGGGCGGGATCATGGTGGACGGCAAGAAGAAACTGATCCAGCTCTTCAAGGCCGATACCATGTCCAGACCCGACCAGGCCAAGAAGATCTGCGAGCAGATGGTTCTGCAGAACGGCGTCAAATTTTTATGGGGGGCCGATGGATCCCACATCGTCAAGGTCATGAACCAGGTGGCCGACAAATATAAGGTCATCGCCGTCAACATGATCTCCCTTTCCGAAGACCTCCAGGATTCGAAGAATTTCAGCCGCTACGCCTTCATGACCTGGTGGCAGACCTCCCAAGTGGGCCGGACCTTCGCCTATTTCTTCGGTCAGCGGAAAAAAGAAAAGAAGTTTTACATCCTCTGTCAAGATTATGTCTTCGGCCATGAGATGGCCGAAAATTTCAAGAAAGGGTTGAAGGAATACTATCCGGAGGCCCAGATCGTCGGCGAGGATTATCATAAGCTCTTCGCCACCGATTACGCCCCCTACATCACCAAGATCAAGGCCTCCGGCGCCGAGGTGGTCTACACCGGCGACTGGGATCCGGACGCCACCAACCTCCTCAAACAGGCCCGGGCCATGGGGGTCAAGATCCCCTTCGCCCATATCTACATGACCAACCCGGCCACTTACAACGCCCTGGGGGTGGAGGCGACAAAAGGCCTGTTCCTGGCTTCTCCTTATGCCACGGCGGCGCCCTATTTCAGGACCCAGGAACAGATCAAATACCGCCAAATCTGGCAGGCCGCTTACAAGAGGTTCAAACCCCCTTATAACTCCCTGACCTATTCCCAAGGTTGGGACGCCCTTTCCATGGAGTTTTATTGGCTCCTAAGCGTCATCGAAAGGGCCGGAAGCACCGACCCCGAAAAGATCATCAAGACCTGGGAAGGAGACAGCTACGAATACATCAACGGCCATGTGAAAACCATGCGGGCCTGCGATCACAATACCATCCAGAATACGGCGGTCATAGAAATGGTGCCTCCGGACCAGCAGAAAGTGGCCATGAACATCCCGCCTCATAAATGGACCGACAATTATTCCTGGTGGGGACCGACTTTCATCGTCCCGGCGGAAAAGGTCTTGCCTTGGATGGACCCGATGTTGGATCGGTGTAAGGGCAAAAAACCGTCGGATGCCAACTAACCTCGTCACCGACCTCTAAAGCGGGGGACTTGGGACCGGAAAAGGAGGAGGGGAAAGACCCGCCTCCATCCGTCCCGGGTCTCCCTTGCCGATTCTTTCGTGAACCATAGCTTTTAGGGAAAGGTTGCGTGCCATGGATCCAGTAACCGCCATGTATGTCTCCCAGGGAATACATGGGCTCGCCTATGGAATGATCCTTTTTTTAGTGGCCTCGGGCGTCTCCTTGATCATCGGCATGATGCACATCTTCAACATGGCCCATGCCGGTTTCTTTATGCTTTCCGCTTATTTTACTTACCAGGCGGTGGCCTGGACCGGCAACTTTTGGCTGGCTTTGCTCCTGGCCCCCGTCGCTACCGGTATCTGCGGGATGCTCATGGAGCGTTTTTTGCTCCGGCCGTTAAGGGGGTCCGGAGTCATCGGTGATCTTATCCTCACCGTCGGAGTCGGCTTGTGCATCGATGCCGCGGTGAAGATGATCTGGGGCACGGCCAACAAGCCCCTCGATGTCCCCAAGGCCTTGCAAGGGCTGGTCCACATCGCCGGTCTGGAATATCCAGCCTATCGGCTTTTCGTCATCGGCCTGGCCGTATTGGTGCTGGTGATCATGGCCGTCCTGTTATATAAAACCCGCATCGGGAAAATCGTCCGGGCCGCTGTTTCCGACAACGACATGGTCAACGCCTTGGGGATCAATATCCCTTTGCTCTTCACCTTCGTCTTCGGAGTGGGCATCTGGCTGGCCGGGGTGGCCGGGGCGGCCATCGCCCCCATCCTCTCGGTCTATCCCGGTCTGGCCCTGCAGATGGGGATGGACGCCTTTATCGTCGTGGCCGTGGCCGGGTTCGGGAGCCTCAAGGGGGCCTTTTTGGTGTCCATCCTCTTCGGCCTGATGAATTCCTACGGCGTCCAATTCATTTCCCAACTGGCCCCCCTGTCCATGTTTCTTTTTATGGCCGTGGTCATGATCTTTTTCCCCCACGGATTTTTCGGAGAGAGTGAAGAAGAATGAAAAAGGCTTACCTCTGGATTTTTTGGATCGGGCTGGTCATTGTCCTGATCCTCTTTCCCAAGATTGTCGGTATCTACTACACCAATTTTTTTATCGCCTTCGCCATCATGGCCGTCTATTCCCAGTCGATCAACATTGAACTGGGTTATACGCGCATCCTGAATTTCGGGCATGCCATGTTTTTCGGTATGGGGGGCTACAGCGCCGCCCAGGCCTTGTCCCTCATACCCGGAATGCCCATTTGGGGAGCGGTCCTGTGCGGACTGCTCGGCGGTCTGGTTTTGGCCGCCCTTTTAGCCCCCTTGGTGGTCCGGGTCAGCGGCATGGCCTGCGCCATGTTGCATGTGGCCTTCAACGCATTGTTTTTCATGTTGGCCATGAAGGTCAGGCCCCTCACCGGCGGTGAAGACGGTATCTCCGGATTTCCCATTCCTCCGTTGAATATCGCCGGTCTGATTTCCATCGATATGAAAGATCCCGTTAATTTTTATTACTTCGCCACGGCCGTCCTGGGTCTTTCCTTGTGGCTCATGTGGTATTTCACCAAGACGCCCTTCGGGCAAGTGATGATCGCCATCCGGGACAATCCCAAACGGGTCAATTACCTGGGTTTTAAGGTCCCGGAGAGCAAGGCCCTGGTGTATATCGTCGGCGGGGCCTTCGCCGGGGTGAGCGGTTCGGTCTATGCCCTGTTTCAAAACCTCTTTTCTTCGGACGCGACATCGGGCTTAAACTCCTTTCAGCCCATCTTGATGACCATGATCGGGGGGATCGGGACCTTTATCGGTCCGATCATCGGTTCGGCCTTTTTCAGCATCGTCGAGGAAGTGGCCCGCCACTACACGGACCGGGTGGAGTTGGTCATGGGTGTAACCCTGATCATCGTCATTCTCTTCGCCCCCATGGGCTTTATGGGGTTCTATCGCAAGCTGAAGGCCAAATGGGGGAAGGCCCCGTCACTCCCAAAGATATAGACTGGAGCGGGTTTATGATTATCCTCGAAACCAAAGGGTTGTTTCATGACTACAGCGGGCTGGAGGTGTTGTTCGACGTCAACCTCCAGGTCGAAGCAGGGGAACGCCACGGCATCATCGGGCCCAACGGGGCCGGGAAGACGACCCTCTTCAACGCCATCAGCGGTTGGTTCCGTCCCAGCCAGGGCCGGATCTTTTTCAAGGGGAAAGACGTAACCGGTTACCCCCCTTACAAGTTGAATCGGATGGGCATGGGGCGTTCCTTCCAGATCACCAGCACTTTCGATCGGTTGGTCACCTTTCAAAACGTGAGGTTGGCCGTCCTTTCCCAAAAGGGCATCCGTTTCAATTTGTGGAAAAAAGTGGACAAGATGATGGATGTCAATTTGGAAACCCTCGAGATCATCAAACGGATCAATTTGCAGCAGGAAGCCCTGGTGCCGGCCTCTCTCTTGTCCTACGGAAAACACCGCGCTTTGGAAATCAGCATGGCCCTGGCCACCAATCCGGATCTGATCCTCCTGGATGAGCCCACGGCCGGCATGTCCCGGGACGAGACCCACCACGCCGTGGAAATGATCAAAAAGATGACCGAAGGTAAGACCGTGGTGATCATCGAGCACGATATGGACGTCATCTTCTCCCTGGCCGACCGCATCACCGTCCTCCACTACGGGAGGATCCTGACCACCGGCACCCCGGAGGAAATCCGCAACAACCAGGCGGTCAAGGATGCCTATTTAGGGGAAGTGGAACTCTAAGGCGCACCCCAAAGGCACAAGGAACCTTCGGGGTTGTACCGAGGCCGTCCGCAAGGGGGGGTCCAAATCAAAGGCGAGGGAAGGAGCGCACATGTTACTGGAAGTGAAAAACCTGAACACCTATTATGGATCCAGCCATGTCCTGCAGGATGTGTCTTTGCAGGTCGAGAAAGGGGAGATCGTCGCCCTTCTCGGTCGAAACGGTATGGGGAAAAGCACGACCTTGAAGAGCATCATGGGCCTGGTCAAGCCCCGTTCAGGTACGGTGACCTTCATGGGCACGGATATCACCGGTCTCCCGCCCTTTAAAGTGGCCCGGGCCGGTATCGGTTATGTCCCGGAAGAAAGGAGGATCTTCCCGACCCTTTCGGTGGTGGATAACCTCGAACTGGGGATCAAAGGGGGGAAACAGTCTTCCGAATCCGGGGCATGGACCATTGAGAGGATCTTTCATCATTTTCCCAAACTGAAGGAGCGGGCCCATCAACAGGGAAGGTACCTTTCCGGCGGAGAGCAGCAAATGCTGACCATCGGCCGGGCCTTGATGGGCAACCCTTCCCTCCTGTTGGTGGACGAACCTACCGAGGGGCTGGCGCCGTTGATGGTCAAGGAAGTCCGGGACATCCTGGAAGAGATCAACAAGACCGCCGGCGTATCCATCCTGCTGGTGGAACACAACCTCAAAGTCGCCCTTTCCTTGGCCGACCGCATCTATCTCATGGGCAAGGCCCATATCGGGTTTTCCGGGACGAAGGAGGAATTGGAGGCCCATCCCGAAATCCGGGCCAAATATCTCGAGGTGTAAGGGCCGAGGGAAGGCCAACGGCGGGTCCGAGCGACATCCCTTCCCGGTTTCCTTGCTTTTTGAGGCCTGTCCCCTCTCGCTCCCTTAAGCCGCCGCAGCGGGGTCTCGCCTTTACCACCTTTTTCCGTCGTTCTCCCTTGACAAGGAAAGAAGGATTTCGATAAAGTCTGTTTGCCCGGACTACGGGGGAGGGCCGTCTCCTTTGGTTTGATGGGAATGAGTCCCCGTATCCGGAAAAATCGACGAGACAAGGAGTCACAAATGGAACGGACATTATCCATCATCAAACCCGACGGTGTAGCCAAAGGATTGATCGGGGAGGTCATTAAAAGGTTTGAAGCCAACGGACTTAGGATCGTGGCCATGAAAATGATCCATATGAACAAGCGGCAGGCCCAAGGATTTTATGCGGTCCACCGGGATAAGCCTTTTTTCGACAGTCTGACCGATTTCATGTCCTCCGGCCCCTGCGTGGTCCTGGTCCTCGAAGGAGAAGGGGCCATTGAAAAGAACCGGAAACTCATGGGGGCCACCGATTATCGGAAGGCCGATCCGGGGACCATTCGGGCCGATTTCGCCGATTCCATTGAACGGAACATCGTCCATGGTTCCGACGGCCCGGAAACGGCCCGGACCGAGATCGCCTATTTTTTCAACGCCCTGGAGATCGTCGGCTGAAGGTCATTTGCTGCGGATAAGGGAATTTCTCCATGTGTAAACGGAAAAGATTCGGTTCCTATGGGATGGTTCTGGGCCTCTTCCTTTTTTTGTCCTTGTCCCCTGCAATGCTTGGGGCCGCCTATTATACCTTTCCGCTGAATCTGACCCTCTGCGGTGAAACGGTTCCGTTGGAGAACCGTAGGATCTGGGAGCGCATGGACCGGGAATTCACCCTCCAGGTCTATGACCGGGCCCAGGTGTATCTATGGATGAAACGCTGCCATCGTCTGTTTCCCTTTGTCGAAGAGCGGTTGAAGACCAAAGGGATGCCCGACGACCTCAAATTCCTCATGGTGGCCGAAAGCTCCCTCTTGCCGCGGGCCTTGTCCAACAAGGGCGCGGCCGGCTTTTGGCAATTTATGGAACGGACGGGGAAACGATTCAACTTGCAGAAAAAAAACTGGATAGACGAACGCCTGAATCTGGAAAAGGCCACCGATGCGGCTATTAATTACCTGAAAGAACTTTATGAGCAATTCGGGAAATGGACATTGGCCATGGCCGCCTACAACTGCGGGGAAGACCGACTCAGAGAGGAAATCCTCCAACAGGGGGAAAACGACTTTTACCGCTTGGCCCTCCCCCAAGAGACGGAACGCTACATCTTCCGTATCCTGGCCGCCAAAGTGATCTTGAGCGATCCGGGGGCCTATGGCTATTATGTGCCTCCCCAGGATCTTTATCTCCCGGAAGAGGCGGAAAAGGTGCTCTTGCAGTTGCCTCAGACGACCCCCCTCAGAGAAGTGGCCAAGGCCTGCGGGTCCTATTTCAAGGAAATGAAGGAGTTGAACCCCGAATTACAGGGTCATACCCTTCCGGCCGGCACCTATTTCTTGAATGTCCCTAAGGGCGGCAAGGCCTTGTTGGAAAACCATCCCGTTTATAAGACCTACTTGCGCTCCACCCCCGGATCTTGACCTTCCTTACCCCCTTTTTCCCCTCCCGGACCTGCCATCGGTTCTGATTTGCCGCGGCAGAAGGGGGCGCCTTCCTCTCGGTTCTTCCCCCATTCCCCAATATTTGATTGACACCCAATATATTGTGTAGTAATTTCCGAAAGCATACTATATAACGTTTTCATCTTTCCATTCCGGAAGGAGGAATGGCCATGGAGGAAAAGGAGGAGAAGATCAGCGTTTGTTTCAACCACAAACTTCCGGATGTGCAATGCGGTTATTGTATTTGGTTGGAATGGACCGATGACGGATTGGACTGCCTGAACCGAAAGAAAATGGTCTGTTCTCTTTACCTGGAGGAATTATTCGGGGAGAACATTTCCAAGACATTGAACTGATGAAGGGTTTTCCCATGGGTGAAAAGTCCGGGGGCGGAGGAGAAAGAACAGGCCCGGTCGGATGACCGGGCCTGTTCAAAAGGAAGGAGGAGAGGATCCTATGGATTAAAAGCGGGGTCCCATCGGCCCAGGTCCCCAGCCCGGTCTTCCGGCCGGTCCGGGGCCGGCGCAAGGTCCTTGGCCCCACATTCCCTGCCTTCCCCTACCGAATCCCATGCCCCAACCGGCTCCGTAGCTGCCGAGTTGGGCCGCCTGCTCCGGAGTCAATATCTTCCTGGCCTCCAGCCGGGCATCGGTCAGTTTCATCTGTAACTGCTCCTGGAGGGCGTTTATTTCTTTTTGCTTGGCCAGGATTTTTCCCCGGTCCGGTTGAGGTTCCGCCCAAAGGGCCCTCAGTTCCAGCCGTTTTTTATAAAGTTCATTTCTCAGGGTTACGGTTTCTTTAAAGGACTTTTCCCTTAAGTCATTCCATTTTTTTTGCTGTTCCTCCGTCCAGTTGAGAGGGGGGCCATAGGCCGGGCAGTTGACCCTTTTCCCCAAGCCCCAACCCCCATAGCCGGATACCCCGGCAAAGGCCGTTCCGGTTAAAGCCGCCAAGGTAAATCCAGAAACCACCCAAGTTTTCCACTTTTTCATCTTCGTTTCTCCTTTATGTTGTTTGTTGATAAGGATCATGCATCCCTTTCTTCCGGTTAAACCTTTTCGTTGAAGGCTGTTGTCTGAATATAATAGCAAGGACCGTGCCAAAGGTCCTTGTTTTGTATCTTTTTGTTTTTGTTGATTTATTTCCCCTGGCTTCCTTTTGGGTCCGAAGTTCTTCGACATTTTTGTCGAGCAAGACCGGACCCATCCGGGGATTTGATGAAAAATTTATGTGATTTCAACCAATTAAAAAAATAAAGGATCCGGAAAATTTGTCGATCCCTTTCGACAGGGAAGGGGGTTGCTAAAGGGCTTGCCGAATGAATGAAAAAAATGGATATAACCCGGGGGGCCAAAGGGTTTTCGGGCGAGGATTTTATGGAGAATGAAAAGAGGGGGGGAAAGTTTTTTGGGGGGACCCGTTCGCCAAGGGGATTTCATGCAAAAAAAGTTGGGGATGATCGTATAAAAGGCTGATCAAATTATCCACGCATTCCGGGCAAAGTTGGGTCCCTCGGATATCCCGTATAATGTTAAGGGCCTCGTCCCGATCCAACCCCTTGCGGTAGGGACGGTCGCTGGTCAGGGCGTGAAAGGTATCGGCCACGGCGGTCATGCGGGCCCAAATAGGGATCTTTTCTCCTTTCAAACCATGGGGATACCCTTTCCCGTCGAAGCGTTCATGGTGATTGAGGATGACCGGTAGCATCTTCTTCAGACTGGGGATGGAGCCGAGGATGTTCGCCCCGATGATCGGGTGTTCCTTGATGACGGCGAATTCCTTGCTGGTTAAGGGACCGGGTTTCAATAGAATGCTATCCGGCACCCCGATCTTGCCCAAATCATGGAGCCGGGCGGCGATCTCCAGGGCCTCGATCTCTTCGTAATCGGCGTTTCGGTGGGCCGCCATTTTGGCCACCAAGGCGGCCACGGCCTCGGAATGGCCCCGGGTGTATTGGTCCCGGGCCTCCAGGGCGATGATCAGGCTGGTAATGGCGGCCAGCATCATCCGACGTTCCGCATCCAGCCGTTCCCTTTCCTTCAAAAGGATGAGGAAGTGATCGGAAAGGAGCTTTTCCACGGTGAGGATCACCTGCTCCAGGTTAAAAGGTTTGATGAGATAGGCGGCGGCACCCCATTCGAAGAGGCGTCGCATCATCGCCCGATCGCCGTTGGAACTCATCAGGACGAAGGGGATGGAAGAAAGGAGCGAATCGGAGCGGATTTTTTTAAAAAGTTCCACGCCGTTCATCTCCGGCATGCCGATGTCGCTGATGATCAGGTCCGGCTGAAGTTCCCGGATGCTGCTCAGGGCCTGCTTGCCGTTTTCGGCGGTGAGCACTTGAAAGCCCACGCCGGCCAGGGCCTGAGAAAGGATCTGACGGATATTTTCCGAATCGTCGACGATAAGGATCAGACGGCTCCGGTGGAAACGGGATTTTTCCAAGACCCGTTCAATGGTCTCGATGAGAAGGGTTTGGGCCTCCGATTTGGAGACATAGGCGGCCGCCCCCACCCGGAAGCCCCTTTCGATCTCCCGATCGGATTCCAGGGAACTGAGAATGATGACCGGTGTCCTCCTGGTAAAGGGATGGTCCTTGACCCGCTGGCAAAGGCTGAAACCGTCCAGGTTGGGCATCTCCACATCGGTGATGATCAGATCGAATTCCACCTTAAGGGCCATTTGGAAGGCCTGCTCGCCGTCCTCCGCTTGGAAAACCAAGGCCCCCCACTTTTCCAATTGCTTGGAAAGGGCCTTGCGGATGATCAGGCTGTCGTCGACGATGAGTATCTTAGGTGGGTTCATTCGCCTTTTTTCCCCTCTTCGGTGGAATCGAACCCCTTTTTTCCGCCCTATCCCTCATTCATCGGCATCTTCAAGAATAAACTTTAGTACTTTATAAATAACTGAAATTGCTAAGATTTTTCTTTTTGGACCCTTACCGGTCGAGGGTTCTTCGAATCCCCTTGACAGCTCGGCAGGCCGCCCTTATACTGCCTTCCTTGCCGGAATTTTTCTTGGGAAACAAGACGATGACGGTTCCTTCCTCATCCCGAGGGGTCAACCCCGGGCCGGATGCCTTAAGGTCCTTCTTGGCCAAGGCCTTGAACATTTTTCTCCTTCTTTTTCTGTTTTCTTTGCCCCTTTCCTATATCACCTCGGTACGGGAGATCACCCTTGGGGGGGCGGTCTTATCGGCCCTTTTGCTTCTCCTTCTGCAAAAGGGACAAGGTCTAAAAAGGACCCCTTTGGATCTACCCTTATGGGCCTGGACGGCTGTAGCCTTTTTCTCCTTGGTTTGGGCGGTGAACCCGACCTATAGCCTGAATGAAATCGTCGGGGAGGTCCTTAAAGGGCTTTTGGTCTATTACCTGGTTTACTTCAGCCTTTCCCGGGAAGAGCACCTTCAGCAGGTCTATCTGGTTTTGGTGGTAGGCGACTTCTTTATGATCGCCTTCGACCTTATTGATTTTTATTGGCAGGGAGGGAGTTTTCGGGAATACACCATCCGGGCCAGGTCCCTCCATTCCGGATACGGCTCATTCGGGACCTATTTGGTGACCCTTTACCCGTTCCTTTTATTAGGGAGTTTTTCTCCCCTGTTGAAAAGGTTCCGCTGGGCCTTGCGCGTCCTTTTGGTCATGAACCTCTTTTCCGTTTATTTGACCTTCGGCCGGGCCATGTGGTTGGCCGTGGGGGCGGAGACGGCCTTTTTCGGTCTGTTCTTCCGGCGTAAACAGACCTTTCTCTTCCTGTTCCTGGGACTGATCCTTTTTGTTATCTTTATCCCCAAGACCGTCTGGTTTCACGGCGAAAGACTTTCCCCCGAAGGGACAAAGACCGTTCAATCCCTTGGGGGTACCGGAGGGGATCTTCTGGAGATTTGGAAGCTCTGCCTGAACTTTTTCAAGGAACGCCCTTTTCAGGGGATCGGTTTCGGGCGACGAAGCTTTTCCGAGGCCTTTCCGGAATTTCGGGCCACCCATCAGCCCTTGCTTTGGCATGCCCATAATACCTTTTTGGATGTCTTCCTGCAGACCGGCCTGCAGGGGCTGATCATCTTTCTTTGGTTGATGGGGAGGGCCTTTATCCTTTTGATTCGATGGGTCAAGGAAGGGCTTTCCTCCTGGCCGGCCATGACGGCCACGGCCTGTGGAATCATGATCCTGGGCTTTTTCGTGCGGAACCTTTTCGACGATTTTTATGTGGATGACAGCGCCTTGCTCTTATGGTTTTTGATTGCCACCGCCCTGAGCGGAATAAGCCGGAAACCCTCAGGGCTCCTTTCCGATCCCCCCCGCCCTTAAGCGCTCCTCCACGGCCTTCAGGACCTCTTCCGGGGTGATCTCCTCTAAGCGGTCCCCTTTCTTCAACAAGACGGCCTTGTCCGTCCACGGGGCCCATTCCCGGGGGTCAGCCGCTCCGAACAAGGCCACCAAAGGGACCCCCACGGCGGCGCCGATATGCATGGGACCCCCGTCCACCGTGACCAATAGGTCCAGGAAACGGGCATAGGCGGCGAAGATCCTAAGGTTGGAAGACAAAAAATGGGGTTGGGAAAAGGGGAGGGAGCGGAGGACAACTTGGGCCGTCTCTATCTGGTCGGGGCCGTAACTAAAAACGACCGAGCCCTTTCGCTCCTTTAGGGCGGCGAGGAGGGTGACATAATGTTCAACGGGCCAGAATTTACCCACTTCAGGACGGCTGGTCAGGTGGACGCCGATCAAAGGACGGTGGTCCTTCACCCCCAACCGTCCGAGGAGGTGGGAGATTTCCGCCTCCTCGTCCGTAACGCTGGGGAAGAAGGGCTTGGGGATTTCCCCTGGGGGCAGGCCTAAAGGTTCCAGGAAATCCAGCGTCCTTTCAATTTCGTGTTTGGGCCGATCGGGCACAGGGATAAAATGGGTATAAAAAAAGGCGAATTTTCTTTCCCGCCGACCCGGGGTCCGGCCCAGACGCCAGCGGGCGCGGGAAAAAAAGGCCATCCAGGCTTGGGAAACGGTAAAGACCAAACGCACCCCGAGGACCAGATCAAAACCTTCTTTACGGATCTCCTTGAGGACTTGGAATTGTTCCCACCAGGCCTTCCATACGGTGGCGTGACGGCCGTGTTTGGCCTTGTCATAGACATACACCCGATCCAGGTAAGGGTTCCCTCGGACCACCTCCTCGGTGAGACGACAGACGAGGACGGCCAAATAGGCCTGGGGGAAGGACCGCCGCAGCCGTTCGATCAAAGGGGTGGTGCAGACCACATCGCCGATATTGTCGTTGCGGATGATGAGGATCTTTTTGATTTGCCGCGGATCAATGGGGGTGATCCTCTCCCGCCAGCGATGGAGGACCGCCAAGGTGTAGGCCTTTTTCAGGAGCCAATGGCCGAACTCAACAACGGGCATGGAGGTGGTCTTCACAGGCCTTAAGGGCTTCTTCGACGGTGATGGCCGCAAGGCATCGAGGGTCCCGGCAGCGCTTGCCTCTACAGGGAAGGCAATCCGGCTTATGGTAAAGGACGATGTGTCTTTCCAGGTCCTGGAGGGGTCCGAAGAGGGCCGGATCCGTAGGACCGAAGAAGGAGACGGTTCTTGTACCCAAGGCCACGGCCAGATGAAGAGGTCCCGTATCGTTGGTCACCAAGAGGCGGGCCTCCAGGATCAAGGCCAGGGTTTGGGCCAAAGTCAGTCTTCCGGCCAGATTGAAGGCCCGCCCCTGGATTCCTTTCCGGATGCGGCGGGCGAGCCTTTTTTCTTTTTTATTGCCCAGGATCAAGATCGTCCGCCGGGGGTCCTTTTCCAATAAGGCCCGGCCCAAGGCCTGAAAATGGTCCGGCGGCCAGCACTTATAGGGATAGGAGGCCCCGACCTGGAAGGCGATTAAGGGGGTTCCCTTTTCCACTCCCAGGGCCTCCAGGATCCTCTGGAATCCCTCCCGGTCGGCGGCCTGGGGTGAAAGGCGCAGACGGAGGTCGTGGGTGGGGCAACCGGCCATGGCCACGGTCTTCAACCGGCCGATAACGGCGTGTTCCTGAAAATATTCGCTTTCCCCCGGAGGATGGGAGAGGAGGAAATCGAATTTTCCCACCGCCGGACGGCGAAAGAGGAAAGGGGCGCCGGAAAGATAGGCCATAGGGACCGCTTGGGGATCGTTGCCGTGGAGGATGAAGACGGCGTCGAATCTTTCCCGACGGAAGGCCCGGATGGTGGAAAAAAAGGACTTGTAGCGGCGGTTATAGGTGCCGCGATAGGGAATGACGAGATCCAGGTCCGGGTGATGGGCCGTCAAGGCCAGATATTTTTCGTGGACATGACCGACGATCTTGGCCCGGGGAAAGGCTTGCTTGAGGGCGTGGATGGCCGGGGTGGAAAGGACCGTATCGCCCAAACCGGTGGTGGAGACCGCCAAAACAGCGGATACCTTGGCCGGATCGAATTGGCTCAGATCCCGCTTTCGTCGGTCCCGGGCATGAAGGCGGCGCAGGTATTGAAGGAGCAACCAATCCGTAAGATGAAAGGCCATGGGTCAGCCCTGCTTTTCTTTTTTTATTTCATCATATAAAGCGACCAAGGATTGCAAGTGTCGTCCCCAGGAAAAAGAAGGGAGGATCGCCTGATCGTATTCCCGAACCGTTCGGGGGTCCAATTGCAAGGCTTGATAAACGGCCTCGGCCAATTCCTCGGGGTCATTCGGTTCGGAAACCACCGATCCGTTGATCCCCGGCCGGATCCATTCGGCCGCACCGACCTGGCGGCTGACCACCACCGGCAGTCCGTAGGCCATGGCCTCAAGGACCACATTGCCGAAGGGTTCATAAATACTGGGCAGGACCAAAAGATCGGCCTCTTGGTAATACGGCCGGGGATCGGTAACCGGTCCGACGAGGCGGATGTGCCCGGCCACTTTTAATTGTTCGGCCCAGCGCATGACCGCGGCCGACCGATCTCTGCCGACGATGGTTAGGACGACCTCCCCCTTTTTTTGGAGCAAAGGAAGGGCCCGGATCAGAAAAAAAAGTCCTTTGCGGAAAAACCCCGAACCGACGAAAAGGATATTGCTTCTCCCTCGGGAGTCGGGGTCCTTCGGCTTCGGCCCTGGGGCGGGGGAAAGATCCAAGGCGTTGTAGATCACCCGGGTTTTTCCGGCGGCCGGGGGATAGTGACGGCAAACCTCTTCCGCTCCCTTGCGGGAAATGGCGATGAAAAAGCGGGTGGAGCCCCGTTCAAACAGTCTGCGTTCCAGGGCGAGGGTGATACGGTGAAAGGGATTGATCGTCATCCCCAGGCGGGATCCAAGAGATTCATAGCGTCTCCTTTGGGTCAGCCATTCCCGATGACAACCGTCGTCGCCGTGAAAGAGGTCCTGTATGCGGTTTTTTTCCGAGCTCTGGATGATGTCGAAGGATTCCCGCTCCAATAGGCGATCCACGTTTCGGTAAAAAGAGAGGATCTCCAAAAGGCCCTGCCCCCGGATCATCGGGACCGATCGGATGCGCAGGTTGGAAAGCCCTACGGCCTCGGGCCAACGGTGGCTGAAGAGATGGACCTCGTGGCCGGCTTGGGCCAGACGGATGGCCAGGTCGGCCGTGTATCTTTCAGCCCCGCCGTAAGGGGTAAAGCGTTTCCGAACCAAGGCGATCTTCAAGACAGACCCCTTTCCCGGATATAGGCGTCCAGCTTTTCCAGGACCTCTTCGGCCGTCAGCTCGGCCAGGCAACGGCTGACGCCGGTGTCCTCACAGCCGGCCTTGCCGCAGGGCCGACAGCTCCACCCTTTTTCGATCACCAAGTGTCCTTCCCCCCAAGGCCCCCACATATGTTCCCCTGAAGGGCCGAAGAGGGCCACCGTGGGTTTTTTCATGGCCGCGGCAATGTGCATCGGGGCCGTATCCGGACCGAAAAAAAGACGGCAGCGGGGATGGGCGATCAAGGCCCCCAATTCCCGCAGGGTCAATCGTCCTCCCAGGTCCAGGAGAGGGACCGAGGAGAGGGCCTTGATCTTTTCCAAAAAGGCCTTTTCGTTTTCGGCCGGTGCGCAGGTCAAAACCACCTCCCAGCCCAGGGCCTGATGAAAATATCGGGCCACCCGGGCATAACCCTCCGGGGTCCAGGACTTGAACATCCAACGGGAGGTAGGATGGATGAGGACAAAAGGCCTTTCCGAGGGAGAGTCCAGGGCCTTAAGGAATTGCTCGGCCTTTTGCCGGTCCCGGTCGTCGAAACCAAAGTGGACCTCCTTGGTTTCCGGCCGGATGTGTAAAGGGGACAACAAATCCAAATGATGGAGGACGGTATGCTGGAAATTACTCCGGTCCGGGACCCGGTCGGTAAAGAGCAAGGCCCTAAGGAGGTATTTTTTTCGAAGAGGGATGAAGCCGATCCGCCTCCGGGCCCCGCTCAAAAAGGCCAGGAGGGCGCCGCGGTCCCCGGCCCCGGCCTCGACGGCCAGATCAAATCGGGCGGCCCGCAATCTGCGGATCAAACGCCATTGGCTGGTCAATTCAGGGAAAAAGGATTCCTTTCGTTCCAAGGCCAAGACCTCGTGGATGAGAGGATGGCCGGAGACGGCGTCTTCCATCCCCTTGTCCACCACCATGGTGAGGCATGAATCGGGGAAACGGGTCTTTAAGGCCCCGACCACGGGCGTGGTCAGGATGACGTCTCCCAGGTGTTTCAAGTTGATGAGAAGGATCTTCATGCCGGTTGATAGGCCGCCTTTAAGAAAGGGTGGGTCGCCCTTGGGTCCCCTCCGTCCTTTCTTTCAATTTGGCGTATTTGGCGAAGGTATAGTGGGAGTAGAGGACGGCCAAGACCAATCCGTCGGATCCGTCCAAGAACCCGGCTTGAAGGATCCACATGCGGAAAAAGGTGAAAAAGGAACGGAAAAAGACCCCCGCCCAGGTCACTTGTTTCCCTTCCCGAAAATACTGGGCCGCGGAAAGATCGGAATAGATCTCCATCCGTTTCAGATAATCGGAGATGGAGTCATAGGTGAAGTGTTCCAAGGGAGACTTCAATGTTCCCACCTTTCCCTTAACCACCACCTGCTCGTGCACTTCTCTAAGGGCGAAGGCCCCGGCCTCTTTTCGGTAGAGACGGAGGATGTAATTCGGGTACCACCCGCCATGACGGATCCAACGACCGCGAAAATAGTTTTTACGGGGAATACGGAATCCGGCCTCCTCGGGTCCCCGGAAAAGGAGGGCACGGATTTCCCGGCCCAGGGCCGGCGTCACCCGCTCGTCGGCGTCCACATTCAGGATCCAAGGGCCTTGGGCCCTTTCCTGGGCCAAATTTTTTTGTCGGGCATAGCCTTGCCAGGGCTCCTGGTAGACCCGGTCGGTAAAGGCCTTGGCGATCTCCAGGGTCCGGTCGGTACTCCCGCTGTCGATGACGATGATCTCGTCGGCGAAGGCAAGGCTTTCCAGACAAGGGGAAAGATTTTTTTCCTCATTAAAGGTGATGACCGTGGCCGATAACATATCTGCTTGATCTGCGGCCTTTCGGGAACGATCGCCGCTTCTTGAATAAAAAGACAATGATTTCGCACGAATGTACTATAGATCAAAGTGGTAGTCAATGAAGAAGCCCTTTTGACCTGAGGCAAGGCCCTTTACACCCAACGGCCCTTTCTTAAAGGGCGCGAAACAGTTTTCCTTTTCTCTTTGACTTTTGAATCAATCTCTAACTATAATTTCCCATCCTTTCGGCCCTGCCCAGGCGGGCCGGTAAACCCCATTGCAGACAAAGGAGAAGCTTATGCGGCAGGTAAGAGAAGTAGTGGTAGTGGATGCCGTCCGATCGGCCATCGGCAAGTCCGGACGCAAAGGCATGGAAAAGAAGGGACAACTCTGTCAGGCCTCGGCCCAAGAGCTTTTGGCCAACACCATGCGGGGATTGCTGGACCGGGTCCATGCCCGCAGTCCTCAATTCGATGAAAGGGAGATTGAAAACGTAGTGGTCGGGTGCTTGAGCCAGATCGGGGAACAAGGGGCCAACATCGCCCGCATCTCCTCTTTGTTGGCCGGTATTCCCATAGACGCCGCCGGTTGTACGGTCAATCAGTATTGCAACGCCGGGTTGAAGGCCATCAGCGTCGCCGCCCATGAGATCATGGTCGGCGAAGGGGACATCGCCTTGTGCGCCGGCGTGGAACTCATGTCCCACTACCCCATGATGTCGGATATCGAAGTGGCCGTCCAGGCTGGGTATCCGGTGCGGTTGACCCCGCGCCTCCAAGAAGGGGGGTTATCCGTGCCCCAAGGGGTGTGTGCCGAGATAATTTCCGCCGATCAGGGTCACACCCGGGAGGATCTGGAGCGTTTCGGCCTCTGGAGCATGCAAAAGGCCGTGGAGGCCGAACGGAAGGGGTGGTACGCCGATCACATCATTCCTTTTGAATACACTTGGGAAGGGGTCACCTATAAAGTCGTTAAAGACGAGGTCCTGCGGCCCAAGGCCGTAGAAGACCCGGAAGGGTATCTGAAAGACCTGATGGGGTTGCCCACTCCTTTTAAAGAAAACGGGCTGGTCAGCGCCGGAAATTCCTCCCAGATCGTCGACGGCGCGGCGGCCGTACTTTTGATGAGTGGGGAAAAGGCCGAGGCCTTGGGCCTGGAGCCCTTGTGCCGGATCCTGTCTTTCGCCGTGGCCGGAGGCGAGCCGGTGCCCATGTTGCTTGCGCCCATCCCGGCCGCGCGCAAGGCCTTGAAGCGGGCCGGCAAGACCATTGATGACATGGACATCATCGAGCCCAACGAGGCCTTCGCCTCGCCCCTCCTTCAGTTCGCCGACGAACTGGGCTATGACCGCCATGATCCACGAATCAATCCCACCGGCGGGGCCATCGCCCTCGGCCACCCCATCGGGGCCTCGGGTGTACTCTATTTCGGGGAAATGGTCCATCATCTTAAACGGATCAACGGTCGGGCCGGGTTACAAATGATCTGCGGCGGCGGCGGTGTGGGCATCGCCGCCGTGGTGGAACGGGTGTAGTTTCTTTTGTCAACAGAGAACGGGCTGTGGATTAAGGTGACCCGAGACCTCTTTGTCCTCCACAGCCCGCTTTGTGTCCTTTAAGGAACGACGGGAAGTCGCTGTAAAGGATTGCCCGGCAGCGAGGACAAGCACACCCCTGAAAGAGGACAGGCTGAAGGGATGGATCTAAAGTACTGCAAAGGTAATTTCCTTTAATATGATTTTTTATGTCCTTTGTCTATCGGCCGGGTTGGCGGTGGGCGGTTTGCTGGCCTGGATGATCGCCGCCCAGCGGACGGCCCGATCCTTTTCGGCCAAGCTGGAGGAATCGGAACGCCGATGCGGCGCCGCCGAAGGCCGGGCCTCGGTCCTGGAGGGGACCCTTGTAGAACTGCGCGCGCAACACCGACAGGTCTCCGAAGAATTGGAGGCCTTAAGGGAGCAGCTCGGCAAAGAGAACGCCGCCCGGGTGAAGGCCGAAACGCAGTGGGCGGAAGTCGCCCAGCGTCTTGAAGAAGAAAAGGCCCTCCTGGCCGAGGCCAAGGCCCGTCTGACGGACACCTTCAAGGCCTTGGCCGGGGATACCCTCAGCCGAAGCACCACCGCCTTTTTACAACTGGCCCAGGAGACGCTGGAGAAGGTCCTGAGCGAGGCCCGGGGGGATTTGGGGAAGCGCGAGGAGGCCATTCAGGGGCTGGTCAAACCCTTGGCCGATTCCCTGGTCAGGTTTGACGAACATCTGCGCACCCTGGAAAAGAGCCGCCAGGAGGCCTATTCGGGACTCACCGAACACCTGAAGATCCTGGCCGCCCATCAACAGCGTTTGCAAAAGGAGACCGCCAATCTGGTCACGGCCCTGCGCCGACCCCAAGTGCGCGGCCGTTGGGGGGAGATGACCTTGCGTCGGGTGGCCGAATTGGCCGGAATGGTCGAGCACGTGGATTTCGCCGAACAGGTCAGCGCCGAGACGAAAGAGGGCCGATTGCGGCCGGATTTGATCGTCCGCTTGCCGGCCGGCCGCGAAATCGTCGTGGATGCCAAGGTCTCTTTGGAAGCCTATCTGGAAGCGGTGGCCGCCGAGACGGAAGAAGACCGCCGGGCGGCCTTGACCCGCCATGCCTCCCAGATGCGCACCCATATGAACGCCCTGGCCTCCAAGGCCTATTGGAATCAATTCACCCAGGCCCCGGAGTTCGTGGTGATGTTCATACCCGGCGAATCCTTTTTCGGTGCGGCCCTGGACGCCGACCCGACCCTGATCGAAGACGGGCTGGCCCAGGGCGTGGTTCTGGCCACACCGACGACGCTCATCGCCCTTTTGCGGGCCGTGGCCTTCGGCTGGCGGCAGGAACAAATCGCCCGAAACGCCCGGGAGATCAGCGAACTGGGTCGGCAGCTTTATGAGCGTATGAGGACCCTGGCCGAACATGTGGAAGACATCGGCAAAGGCCTGGAAAGGGCCGTATCCGCCTATAACAGCGCCGTGGGATCCTTGGAGAGCCGCGTCCTCCCGGCGGCCCGGCGGTTCAAGGACCTGGGGGCCGCCTCGGGCAACGAGATCCCGGCCTTGGCCCCGGTGGAGAAAACGGCCCGTGCCCTTACCGCTTTGGAGCTTACCGATGAAAAGGAGGAGAACCCGGAAAAGTAGAAAACCTCTGGCTCTCGGCGGCAAAGATCTATAACCTATGAAACAGGCTTGAAAGGAAAGGGAGTGGACTTATGTTTCCCCTTCGGGATGGGGTGGCCAGACGGTATCCGGCGGTGATGACGGGCGGGCTGATCGTTGTCAATACCCTGGTGTTTCTTTACCAAACCTCCCTGCCGCCGCCGGCCCTGCAGAGGTTTTTAGCGACCTTTGCTTTAATCCCGGCCCGTTATTTCGGAGACCTTCCGTTCTACGAGGCTGCGGAAGGGTTGTCCGATTATCTCCCCTTTGTGACCTGCATGTTTCTCCACGGCGGGTGGCTCCACCTGATCCTCAATATGTGGACCTTGTGGATCTTCGGACCGGCCGTGGAGGATCGCCTGGGTTCGGGCCGTTTTCTGAGTTTTTACCTCCTCTGCGGCATCGCCGCCTCTTTGGCCCATGCCGTGGTCAACGAGCATTCCCTCGTCCCGACCCTCGGCGCCTCAGGGGCCATCGCCGGGGTCATAGGCTGTTATGTCCGGTTGTTTCCCTTGGCGCGGTTGGTGATGATGGTGCCTCTGGGGTTTATCCCCTTGTTCTTTGAAGTGGAGGCCGTTTTCTTCGCCTTCTTCTGGTTTCTGACCCAGATCATTCCCGGAATCTTCTCCCTTATGGTGCCGGAGACCGAAGGAGGCATCGCCTGGTGGGCCCATATCGGCGGCTTCTTGGCCGGATGGACCATGCTCCCCATGATCCGCCGTCGCCCCCGCGGTTATCGACGGTTTTATGCCGACGAAGGAAGTTACGGATTCTATCCCAACGGTTACCGATCAAGAGGAGGACGATTATGGGAATAATAGATGTCCTTTGGATCTTTTTCATGATCTCGGCCTTGCAGCCGGTGGTGCAACGCCGCTACCTTGAAGCCATGCGCACCCGTAAGATCGCCCAAATCGAGAAGATGCGCGGTTCCCGGGTGATTTTGATGGTGCATCGGCAGGAGACCATGAGCCTCCTCGGTTTTCCCCTGATGCGCTATATCGACGTGAACGACTCCGAAGAGGTCTTGCGGGCCATTCATCTGACTGATCCTCAAGTCCCTCTGGATATTGTTTTACATACCCCCGGCGGACTGGTCCTGGCCTCGTTACAAATCGCCCGGGCCGTTCAAGCCCATAAAGGCAAGGTCACCGTCTTCGTACCTCACTTTGCCATGTCGGGGGGGACGCTGATCGCCTTGGCCGCCGATGAAATCGTCATGTGTCCCCATTCCGTGCTCGGCCCCATCGACCCGCAAGTGGGCCAATTCCCCGCCGCCTCCTTTCTTAAGGTAATTGACCAAAAGCCCATAGCCGAAGTGGACGATCAGACCTTGATGATGGCCGACATCGGGCGCAAGGCCATCCAGCAGCTCGAGACGGCCACCACCCAACTGCTCATGAAACATATGGAAGAGGGAGCCGCGCGGGCCTTGGCCGTCAAACTGGCTTCCGGCACCTGGACCCATGATTATCCCATATCGGCGGAAGAAGCGCGGTCGCTGGGACTGCCGATCAACACCGACATGCCCACAGAAATTCTTCAATTGATGACCTTGTACCCGCAGCCGTTGCGAAGACAGGGCGGGGGGGTCGAATACTTGCCCGTTCCCCGACAGAAAAATAAAGAGGCTGGAGGGATCCATGGCCGTTGAGGTGGAAAAAAACGGGCCGGTGACCACGGTGATTTTAAACCGGCCGGAGGTAAGAAATGCAGTGGACCGTCGGACGGCGGCCGAACTGGCGGAGGCCTTCCGTTCCTTCGAGGCCGATCCCGAGGCCCTGGTGGCCGTCTTTTGCGGGGCCGGGGGTAATTTTTGCGCCGGCGCCGATTTAAAAAAATTGGCCAAAGGAGAAGGCAACCGCCTGTCAGCCGAAGGCGACGGTCCCATGGGGCCTACGCGGATGCCCTTGAGCAAACCGGTCCTCGCCGCCATTTCCGGTTACGCCGTGGCCGGCGGTTTGGAATTGGCCCTTTGGTGTGACCTTAGGGTCATGGAAGAGGACGCCGTCTTGGGGGTCTTTTGCCGCCGCTTCGGCGTCCCCTTAATAGACGGCGGGACGGTGCGCCTGCCGCGGATCATCGGCCTGGGCCGGGCCCTGGACCTGATCCTAACCGGCCGACCGGTGGGGGCCGAAGAGGCCTTGCAGATGGGCCTGGTCAATCGGGTGGTCCCCAAAGGCGCATCCCGCCAGGCCGCTGAAGAACTGGCCCGGCAACTGGCCTCCTTCCCCCAAGTCTGCCTGCGCGGCGACCGTCGCTCCGTCTATGAACAGTTCGACCTTTCCTTGGAAGAGGCCCTGGCCAATGAATTCCGTATCGGCCTTCAGGCCATCCAAGAAGAGGCCCGCAAAGGGGCCGCTCGTTTCGCCGAAGGTAGAGGACGCCACGGCCGGTTCGAAGGGTAAGGCCCTTTCCTTCGGCCGATCAAGGAGAATTTCCGCCCGAACCTGAAAGAATCAATCGGGGAGGATGGCCACGATCCGGGCCGGGCCGGCGCTCCCCCCTTTGATCTTCAGGGGGAAACAACAGACCTTGAAGCCGAATGGCGGCAGCCCTCCCAAATTCACCAGTCTTTCGATCTGGGCGTAAGGGAGATCCGCCTGATGGGCGGCCCAAAAGATGCCCGGCTTTTTCTTGCTTAACGCCTCCTGGGCCTGCCGGTCCAGAGGGGTATCCCATCCCCAGGCGTCGATGCCCATGACCCGGATGCCCTGGTCAAAGAGCCATTTTGTGGCCTCGGCCGTGACCCCGCAGCCGCGGAACATATAATCCGGTTGACCGTAAAAGGCGTCTCTGCCGGTGCGCACCATGACGATGTCCAGGGGTTTCAAGGTATAACCGATCCGTTGGAGTTCCTTTTGGGCGTCTTCCACGGTCATGCCGTCTCCGTCGGCCTTGTGGGTCATGTCCAGGATGACGCCGTCGCTGAAAAACCATTCCAAAGGCAGCTCGTCAATGGTTTGGGCCCGTTTCCCTTGGATGCGGCTGTTGTAGTGCCAAGGGGCGTCGATATGGGTGGTGTTGTGGGTCCCTAAATGGGTGATGGTTTCCACGGCCCAGCCTTCGCCGTGACGCAGCAATTCAGGGGGCACATTGAGCATGGCCTGGATGCTGGCCGCTCCTTCGGCATGGGACTGATAGACGATATCGGTCCTCAAAAAACCTTGAACGGTCTCCGGACTGGGTTCGATGGTCGCCGATAGATCAACAAATCTCATCTTTTCTTCCTCCTCCCGCAAAGGTTGCCTGATTGTCAGGATCTTTGACCGACCGAGGCTCATTCATAACATACTTCCTCGGCCTTTTCAAAATCCATTCTCCCTTTTTTCCCCTTTATCACACCTCCCTACAGACGGCGGCGATTTCATACCATTTTCCGTGTTCGATATCTATCACCCGGCTCGAAGACCTCTTGGACAATAGCTCGGAAAAGGCCTTGGCCCTTTGGTGAGCGCCTTCGGGGCCGGCGTTGTCGTGATGGGTGGGGATGATCAGGGGGGCGCCGGATAGGGCGGCGAAATCGGCCATCTTTTCCGGATCCGTCCCGCCTAATTGAAGAAAGAGGGCATGGGCTTGGACATCCCCGATGACGGACCGCAGGTGTTCTTCCGGTCCGGAACTGAAAAAGAAAAGACGCAGATGGTCTTCGGTCTGAAAGAGAAAATTCAATTGCTCTCCGCCGATCACCCCGGCCTGATCGAGTCTTTCCAAGAGGGCCGCCGTTTCCGCTTTGGGGGCGAGGTTAAGGGCCTTTTCCATCTCCCGTTGTATTTCCTGCCAAGACCAGTCCGGGTCGGGATCTTTTTTCAGGACCCGCCGGTAGGCCCGGCGCAAAGGCGGTAGAAGGTTGATGTGTTGGCCCCGTTTGACCTCAATACGCAGGTCAGCGAAATGGAGGCGGTCTCCGGCGCTGACCCGCACCAGATCCCCCAGATCGATGGTAAAGGCCCGGGCCAGGGGCTCGGCGATTTCCCGGCTCAAGATCACCTTGGAGTGGAAGCGGCGGTAAAGGGTCCCTACATCGGTTACATGATCGTAGTGGCCGTGGGTGAGGGCGATGTAATCGGCGCCGGTCACCTCGTCGCTGCCGATGGGGGCCGTAGGCGAGTGATCGATATAGGGATCGACCACCAAGACCTTGCCCGAAGGAAGGATGAATTCAAAACAGACATAGCCCAACCAGCGGAAACGGACCGGCATACCTACCTCCTCTCAACTCCTATTCTTTGGTGAGGGAAAGCAAGGTAAGGGACAGGGCGAAGGCCTCCCTCACCATTTGGCGAAATGTTCTTCCGTAAATCCGGCGGCCTTGTCCAATTCGATCAGCGTCGCGCCGTCGGTCAAAGTCCCCTCGAAACGACCGAAGGGTTGCCGGAATCGGCTTATGATGAGCCCTCCTTGAATATCGGCCGAACGCGCCCCTTCGGGGAAGAAACAGAGCCGGACGCGGCCGTCGTTGGAGGCGATCCGCCAGGGCTTGAGGGGCTCCAGATCATCATAACGGAAATCCGCCACATCGGTCTTGACCAGCCGCCCGTTGACCCAAAAGGCGTTCTCGGTGAAACCCGTTTCGTTGATCCCTTGCACCAGGTTGAAGCCGATGCGGTTTCCCTGCTTGTCCCGGCCGCCGCCGGCGGCCCAGTTCCAAAAGGTCTCCCGACCCGGTAAGCCCAAAGTGTAGTCCAGGACGCCGAAGGCCGATGCCGCTTCAATATTTAGGGAAAGATCTTGATAAGCGATGGTGCCATGGACCGGCAGCCCCGCTTCCTTATGGGTGTAATTGAAACCTTTCAGTCCGATGCGGGTCAGACAGATCAGGGGTTCCGCCTCTCTGTGAAAGGTGAGATCGACCCTTAAGCCCTTTTGGATCGACCCTGTTAGGTGAATGGTTGAGGGACGAGAACGGATGAGGATTTGCGTCTCCCCTTTCCGAAAGAGGATCTCTCCTTTTTCAGAGGTCCCTTGAAAGGAGGCCGCCTTTCCGCCCGGACTGATCAGGTCCCAGCGAAAGAGCTGTCTATTCGGCCTCTCGAAGAGATAGGCGAAGAGGTTACAGAGATAACCCAATCGGACCACGGCCAAGCCGAAGATCAGATCTTGGTTGACCAGACCCAGGAACTGCCATTGTTTGAGCCGGTATTTCATCCAGAAGCGGCGGGCCGAAGAAGGGGGGCCTTTCTTCCCGTAGGGGCGGAAATCCTTCAGGTTGTAGCGGGTCAAGGGGCGGGGGTAAAGACCGAAACGGGGGCGACCGTCTTCACCGATCAAGGCCTCTTCTTGTTCCTCGGTCACTTTGCCTCCCAGGGTTCAAAGGCGAACCCGGACCTATGATGGGATAATGGAAACTTTTTTGAAAAAAGTATAGAATAAGTCAGGCCGTGGGGCAAGGGGAAAGGATCAGAACCCAGGAATACCTGAAGCAGGATGGCAAAAATGAATGAGGATTTGGAAAGACGCATCGAGACCTTGGCTGAATGGATTTTCAGATCCCGCTACCCGGTCTTTTTCACCGGGGCGGGGATCAGCACCGATTCGGGGCTGCCCGACTTCCGCGGCCCGGACGGACTTTGGACCCGGCGGGATAAAGGGCTTCCCCCCAAACCCGGCCCCAAACGTTGGGACCAAGTCGAACCGAATCGCGGCCATTACGCCTTGGTGGATTTATACCGTCTGGGCAAGCTGAAATTTTTGATCTCTCAAAATGTGGACAATTTGCACCTCAAGTCCGGCATCCCCTTCGAACTCTTGGCCGAACTGCACGGCAACATCAGCCGATTGCGCTGCCGCCGGTGTGAACGGACTTACGACCTATCCCTGGGCAAAAAGGGCTGCGACTGCGGCGGTGAACTGGACTCGAGCGTGGTCGATTTCGGCATGTCCCTTCCGTCCAGGGATCTGGCCCTGGCCTACGAGCATTCCCGGAAGAGCGATCTCTTTGTGGTTGTGGGGTCCAGTTTGGTCGTCACCCCCGAGGCCGATATGCCCGGCGAGGCCCTTAGGGCCGGGGCCAAACTGGTCATCATCAACGCCGGCGAGACCCCCTATGACCCGGTCTGCTCCTTGCGCTTTCAGGAAAGGATCGCCGAGGTCCTGCCCCCGGCGGTGGAGCGCCTCAAGGTCTTGATGGGGTGGGGATGAAAAAAGGCCGGAAAAGGGAGGACCCAAGCATTCCCCCACGCCTGGGCGGCCGCCTGAAGGTGAGGAGGACTATCGGTAAAGGGAAACCGTCCCGCTACAAACCCGGCAGCGGGGTCCGTCGGCCAGGGGATAGCCTTCTCCGCATGCCGGACACACCCCCAGAAGTCCCCGTCGCTTCCTAACCAGAAGATCTTGAGCCACCTGAACTTCCTGAACCCTTAAGATTTCGCTCCCTTTCTCTCGAATTTGAGACAAGAGGAGACGGGTATCCTGCTCTTGTTTCGGTTTCAGCTTTAAAAACCAGGCCTTCAGTTCAGGGACGGGCTCGAGTTTTTGCGGATCTACAAAGACCCGGATCCCTTTCCCTCCTTCCTTTTCATAAAAAGTCAGGGCGAACCGTCCCACATTCACTACGGTCAGCCAGCCGTTGCCGAAGGTGCAGGGGGTGAGCAATTGCACGGCATCGGGCAGGCATTTCGGGGTTTCACAAAGGACATCGAAAATTCCTTCAGGGGGTAGGTGACGATAGGCCGTTTCGATCATTTTCCCCCCCAGGAGCACCCCCGGGGCCGGATAACCGTGAAAGGCCTTGACCTCCTCCAAAAAGGCCTCGAAGGAACGGCCCCGAATGTCCATCAGACCGCCTCCACCCGGCAGGGGACATAACGGTGTATGGGGGTGCCGACAAAGTCGCGGTGAGTGGTTTTGGTCAAGCGGTTGACATTTACGCCAAAGGCCTGACCGTCGTAAACCAGACCGAAGCCGTGGGGGATGATGACCTGGCCTTTTCGAACGGCTGTGGTCACTTCGGCCTCGATGATCTCCGATCCCGCTTCGGTAGTGACCCGGACCGGTCGGCCGTCGGCGATGCCCAAGGCCTCGGCATCGGCCGGGTGGATGGCCAAGGTGCAGGCCCTTTTGCCCGCGTTCCAGGCCGGATCGCGCATGGCCGTGTTGGCGTTCATGTCCATGTGTCTGCCGGCCATCAGGATCAAGGGGAATTCCCGCTGAGGTTTCAGGGCCTCTTCTTCGTCGCGGGGATTGATTGCCTTGAGCCAGGCTTCGATTTCCGGATGGTAGAGATGGATTTTTTTATCGGGGGTCCCCAAGGACTCCAGGTTTTTTTCCGGATCGCGCAGGCCGATCAGGATCCCTTCCGGATGGTTTCTA
>Ga0078972_1001054_pt1 | contig 109802 bp, 92 predicted proteins | sample YelNatPaOPGAMG01_FD_67568 | JGI IMG/M metagenome (GOLD analysis project Ga0078972, IMG submission 67568) | Hot spring thermophilic microbial communities from Obsidian Pool, Yellowstone National Park, USA - OP-RAMG-01 (SPADES assembly) (version 2) | ecosystem: Environmental > Aquatic > Thermal... | reverse complement strand
CCCTCTGGTAGAACTTCAGAGATTGCCAATATCGGCGACTCACCTCAAATATCAATATTTAAGTCTGCCCCTATTCCCCACTAACGAATTGTGTCAATTTTCAAGGTCTGACACCTTTACTATGACACCTTTACTAATTAGCCTAAAACCTACTTTCATTTAATCATTAAATACTCACTTCCAAAAAGAAGTCTGTTGAAAATGGTCTGTAAGTAATAATCTTTCTTCTAATCCATTAGGGTATCTGTAAAGAAGTTTTGTTCTATCGAATTGGGCTCCAGTTTTATGGATAATTCTATGATGATTCGGACAAATAACAATAATATTTTTACTAATATCTAACCCCCCCTCATTCAACGAAAGAATATGATGAGTTTCTGCAAAAGGCTCGTCATATTTAATCTTAAAATTCATTCCACACACTTGGCATCTATGATCATAAATAGATTTTAGAGACTCAGCCAATAATGGGTCTCGATAATATTCTTCATGTTCAGGGATAATTATCTTTCGAGGCATTTCTTTTTCTACAATTACATCATAATTAGCAATAGTATCCCTAACTAAATTTGGCCCGAAAGTATCCCTTAACTCATAACCACTCATTTCGCCCCAAATGTATGGCTTTATAAAAGATTCATCCTCCGGACTGATTGCTCTCGGATTTGTCTGTCCTCCGTAATCTGTTGAAAGAGGTAAATCTTCTAAACTAAATGGGATTGTTGGAATTGTCTTAGAACAATAAAGGATATATTTCCAAGTCTTACCTGCCAATGGCCAATGATAACGACTGATTTCCCCTGTGTAGTCAATCTCATAATGATCATATATAAGGGCAAATTCTACTCGGGAATGTAATTTACCAGTTAAAATAGCCTCTTGTTTGACTAATTGTAATAAAAGGATTTCCCCTTTGGGATAATTAGGCTTCGAGTCAACAGCAAATAACGACTTCTCAATACATTCTTTAATTTGTGATTGCCTTACATTAAGTCGCTGCACTTTCTACTCTACTTTTATTTTAGCAGCAAAACTCGGTATTCTAAAAATCCTTTGACCTTTATTATACTCTTCAAATTCATGTTCTTCCAACCATACCAACCCTGGGTTTTCACATTTTAAAACCCACATATTAAAGCTGTGTTTGGATAACCAATGGGCTTTACCTTTGTTACATAATTTCTTTTTGCCCTCGAAAACTTAATCCCACATTAGTCACAACGAACAATAGCCATAATATTTCTCCTCAAAGTAAAAAATATGTTAATTGAAAACCGATGCACAACTAGAATTGGCAGACTTCTTTAAGATTGAAATTAAATTCAAATGTCAAAAAAACTTGATACCTTAAACAATAAGATCTACATTATGTTATATTGTGAGACCCGATCCCATTTTTAATACCTGACTCCACGCCTTTCCCTGGACTTTTCCTTTTAGACAGGGGGTTTTCACCAAATAATCTGGCTATCCTTTTATATTTGAAACCTCCACCCGACCGCAGAATAATTCAACTCATTCAACAACGTCCCCTCCCACCTATTTTTTATTTGATGGCACATTTCATGTATGATTTGTTAACCCTGACCTTTGCAATCTATTTGCGAATGCTATCTATTAATTCCGTTGTTGCCTGGAGCAATATCATCAGGTTCTCTGCGGTAAGTGAGTTATGTTTTATGTATTTTTTCCCAGACGAGAGGAGACTAATTGCATTAGGTACAGAACTGATGTAGTCCTTGTATCTTTTATAAGCTGATTCGGAAACACCCAGCCGTTCAGCGTCTGTTGAACGAACCAACGAAATAGCCCATGTAGGATAAGCATCCAGAACCGTCTGTAGTTTGCCCCCCACATTGACTCTGAGGCTAAAGCCCGTGACGCCCCAATATATAATCAGTCCCTTCTCTTGCCATGTGGTCAACCACTGCTCATAAACTTCTGAAAGGTCTTCAGGCGCTTTCTTTAAGAATACTTCTTGTGTTGTTTTGCCTTTTAGTCGTTCAGGCTCCTCAATTTCCTCAATCTCTATTTGGAGCTTTGGTCGCTCCTGGACATATTGCACCTTGATAACCCCACGAGTCTTTTCAACCGTCCGACCAACTATATCGGGAACGACTAAGAGTGGCCACTCTTGATCCTCTTCAAGAGGATATAATTGAAGTTCGATTAAACCCAATCGAAAATCTAAGCCCGGTGCACCAGATATAGACTCGGTAAGCAAAACCAAATTTGGTGATATCTTATCACCAATAATCAACAGCAAGAATTCGCCATTTTCCAGTGTAGAAATCAGCCGTTCCTGAAAATCAATAAGTGTCATACCAGTTTTTTGTAGATGGGGTAAAATTATTTGATCTAATGATTTTTTGTCAGTAACCTTCTCCTTCCTTGCCGCTTTCAATATCGCAGCATTTAGTTGGTCATAATTCCAACGTGACAGTTCTTTCGCATAATCGATTATCTGCGCTACTACGGTTCTATGTTTCTCTGGATTTTTCCATAATTTAGTCTCAACAATTATTATTCCCCCAGCTGGACTTACATATAAGTTATCAACATATCCAGACAAAGTTTCAATCTCTCTTCCGGCTGGTATAGCAGGATGGTATACTTCATCGAATTCTGCCACAGGTAAAATTTCCGGATGTTCAAAAATTAATGACTGAAGCCATGATTCATCTCGGGCTTCCCGAGGGGAAGCTTCTATCCTCTTCAGCACAATTCCAGCGTCCTTAGAAGATTTAAGTAGAATTGGTTGACCTTTCATATTTAATTTCCTCCATTATTTTAGAAATGGGGTCAGGCTTAATTACTGATATTTTATCAAGAGGATTCTAAATGGAGAAGGAAGCATTTCATTTGAACCTAAAGATCTTGACCTCCACTCAAATAACCGGTAACCTCAACCGAATCCTTACTCAGGAATTCTGCAATCTCCCTCACCAACAAACTAAACAATCTCCTCTCTTCCATCACACCCAAACCCCTAATTCTTTGATACCAATACTGGTGATTCACCTCAAATATCAATATTTAAGTCTGCCCCTATTCCCCACTAACGAATTATGTCAATTTTCAAGGTCTGACACCTTTACTAATTACAAGACTTCTTTCCTTTATTTGCTATTTCTCCTGTAAATTTTCTCTTTCACAGGTAATGGGTGTTTGACTCTCTCATTTTGCCCCATTCAATTCAATAAGCCGATTTATTGTTGAGGAAACGCTAGAATGGTATTCGTCTTTATAAATTCTATTTTTATGTCTAATAAGAAAACCAGCGCTCCCTCTATATTGAACATATAAATCCTTTATTACAAACCATGCACGACCAATAGGATCTTCTTCACTCCTTAATCGAGGCTGTCCTGGCCTAAGATTAAAATCCATACCAATAATTTGTAATTCTTCAAATAGTCTCCATTCTGGTTCCGTCTCAAGGAACAATTGGCGAAGTTCTTTGGCTCTTTCAAGTCCGAGGCGGGAGGTCCATCGGTTTTGTGAGAAACGTATACCATGACCATTTATACCCCTGTTTTCGATTACATTCTCGAGAATTTTCACTTCTTCAAGCCAATATAACACTTGTTGTTCATCAGGATCACGAGTCGGAAGCCAAGGAGTATAGATGTCTTTACGCTTGACCACTTCTATTTTTAACACTGATGCAATATGAGTAACGGCACCAGGTTCACGTATTGAAGTGGGTGTGTAAATTGCCACCCAACGAGTAAAGAATTGCCTCTTTTGCCATTTGGATAATGGCATATAATAAACTTTTTCTCTACATATCCATTCAAGATGTTGCTCTGGATTTTGTGGACGAAGTACACCTACTAAAACTATTTCTTTTGCAGCCTCCCTCCAATTTCTTAATTGTTGATATGAAATATGAGGAATTGATTGTTCAGCAGTTTTCCATCCTCCCCTTTGAAGAACTGATTTAATCCATTTTTCCAAATACCTCGTTTCGTTCGGAAGAAAAGGTATCGCTCCAATTCCAATTCGTTCAAGAGAAATCCAAAGTCGACTATTCTGGAAACAATCTTTTCTGTCTTGGTAAGGGAAAAGAGCCACCCCTTCAACTATGCTCCGTTTGAATCTATCAGATCTTGGACCTTCAGAGCTTGAGATGTCCAAGATAGCATCACGATAACGATGCAAAACGTTGATCGCATCCTGTGGGGGGCCAGGTGAGCCAAATTGATTTTTATACTCTGCTGAATAATCTATTCTATATTTAGCATCTACAATAAGATGAATCGCCGGCCAATCATAATCATGCAATTTTAGAACGATATCTGGTTGTTGAGGAAATACAACTCCATCACCAGTAAAAGTTGGATTATATATGACTTCTATTCTTCGTGAATTTTTTATTGTAAAAGGGATCCTTGTTTCATAGCCTCGTTTTAATCTTACTCGAAGGGTATCATGTTCTATTTTAATTAGTCGTTCTACAGGAATATGTACACCAGTTAAATTTGCAATAAGTCTCACAATAGAAAGATAACACCAATATTCGTATAAAAGACTTATATCCTTGATTGATAATCTTACAGGTCCACCTTCAACACGAAGCCCCATAAGTAGAATTAAACAGGCACGATAAGCTTCTCTATATCCTGGAGCAGTCTGCAATGTGAGAGATGCAAAACCCGCAGGCGGAAAACCAGAAGCTTTAGCAATTGGCTCTATTTTCTGAAGAAGAGCAATCCTATCTTTAAAGAGCTCAATTTCTTTTAAAATTTCATCCTCTTTATTAGATCTACTTTTTAACTTTTCCTCTGCATGAATATTTGCGAGCTCACGGCGTATCCTTTCCAGTTGAATAGAAAACCAGCGATGTTCTGGAGTATCTAAAGCGTGTATAGGCCGCTGCTCAGGCAGTTTACTTCTAATTGATATTCCATTAAAGGCTTTTAATAATGGACCAGCCCCCTTCCCACACATAATGGCCTTTTTAATAGTATGGTCAAACCTATGAACATAATGGGCCTTTGTCATAATCCAATCACGAACCAAACCTCTATATGGATGTTGTTCTATATAGCGTAACCCTCGTTCCAAGTCTCCAATTATGTGGCGCAATAAGGTAACCCACACAAGTTTCGAAGGTTTTTGTGAAGGTATATTTAGACCAAACTTGAATGTGGCTTGTAAATACTCAAGAACTAGTGAAGTAATCACATCTTGCACATCTGCAATAAGTGCCTCATAATCAGTCGTATAATCTAGTTTGCTAGGAAATATTTCAATCTCAAATTCTAATTCCTGTTTTCCACCTAAAAATACAAAAAAAATACTTCTTCCTACTTGCCCTTTAAAATTTATAGATCCGTGAACTACCCTTCCGTCATCAGCGTGGATAATTCCTTTTAAAATCCTTGGATCACGGTGCCTAAGTTCTACCTTATCTTTATTCTTACTGCGCAAATAGATAGTGTAAGTAGTTTCTTCATATATGCGTGGACCAATACTGATGGATGGGTCTCTAGCAATTTCAGGGGGAACTTCATTACGCCAGGTACCCTCTTCGAAAATTGCTCCTGGACGACTCAAAGAGATGACAAGATGTCCAGGTGGAGGTGGTATTTCTAATTCAGAATATATTGTTGATACAATCGGCCCACTCCAACTTAGATATATTTTATCTGTTTCAATTCTAAAAATTTCAATCATATATAATTAAAGCCAATATGATGTATATCCTTCTGCCATAAGACGCTCCCACATTAAACAAAGACGAGCTGCAAATCTAGGATATTTAGCATCTTTTATTGCCATAGGCCTCCTTTCTTTTTCCCAATCATCAATAATCGGACGCGCATCTTCATCGGTACTGTATGATTTTCCTGCTATTGCCCATCCTAGCAATCCTAATACTACTCTTCTGATTGCACTAGTACCTCCAACTATTCGGGGTAAAATTTTCATCTGTAATACCAAATCAAGTGGATCTACATCATCTCCTTTTCTATCCTTAAATAAATTCTTTATCTCACTTGCATGAATTAAGAAAAGTACAACCTCATCCCTGGTTCGATATCCAATTTGGAGTTGAGCAGGAATTAGAAGTTCATTAATATTCTTTAAAGCTTCAATGGCCCGATTTATCTCTTCCTTTTCTTCTTCGTTCAAGTTTTTTAATTCTGATAACCTAATAGCTCTTGGATACCAATTTTCAACAGTCCACTCTTGTTCCTCTTTAACTTCCTCCCGAATTTGGGTTTGTTGAATAACATCTAAATAAACTTCAGAAAGCTCGATAGTAAAAGCGCGATCCAAAACTTTCCTGCTAAATCCGTGAGCACTTTCATCCATATTAACAGTTCCTACAATACAGAGATTTGGAGGCAAAATGATATTTTCCCATTCGACATTTTTTTCTTTAAACGAGCATGAAAGCAAAGGTTTGCTTTTATAACCAGAAATTTGATCCCCATATCTGTCTTCAATCCTGCTGAGAATCTCCGCAAAATAATGTTCAACCCTAGCCAAATTCATTTCATCAATTATGCATGTCCAGAACCTTCTCTGGTCATTCATAGCTTCCCGAGCTATTTGCATAACAGACCCTGGCTGAAAATTACCTTGTAGATCAAAATAGCCAAGAACATCTGAACTATCTGTCCAATCTGGCCGAACTGGAATTAGCCTACTCTCTCCTTTTGTTGCTTCAGCTACAAGTGCCGGTAGTTTAGATTTTCCTGTACCCGTAATACCTGCTAAAATAACAAAAGGTTTTGTCCTAACAGCAGTGATATATTGACATATTTGCCAAGGTTCATAAATAAATCCTTTATTCTCAATAAAAGAAATTACTCTTTCTATTGCTCTATCCATATCTTTTCTATCCATATCTTTTCTATCCAACTTATTTTTGTTCCCTCCTTTTACAAAAATAACGTCATTAATGAAATTTGATAGATTACCATATTCTTTTTTTATTTTATTGATTTTATCTTGTGATATTTTTGTAAAGCCCATATAACCAATATTAAGGTAATTCGATAATTTTGGAACAGGAATTTCAATTTTCTCAGGCTTAGAAAGAAAATACATTAGTTCCCAAGTTTGTCCATTATTGTCTATACCCCAAAGTGCTTTTGCACACTCTTTATTTCTAAATTTCTGTAAAACTTTAGCAAAATAATGATATGTATTTTTATATACACAAAACACATAATCTCCTTGTTTTAATTCCTTCCATAGCTTCTCGTTATTTTTTCCTGGGATGGCACCCCAAGCATAAAGACCATGCTCCTTGTTTATTCTTTCTAGAGTTTCTTGTTCGTTTTGGTCAAAAAATTCTTTTATCATTTCGAAATTTATTCGTTTTTTTATGGTTTCCTCAAGATGTTTCTTAGCCTCAACATTGCCAGCTGTAAAAATAAAAATTTGTTCGGGCATAAGTTTAACCTTTTATTTAATATTCGGTATATTTCTTTGCACTACTCCGAACACGATTAATTGGATACTTTTCTGAATTTATTTTGATTTTTCTAAAAGTTGCTTCGGTCAAATTAATTCCTAATTTGTCACAAAGTCTTACAAGATAAATGAATATATCCGCTAATTCTTGTTCTACTTCTGAAAGTTTTGTTTCTGGTAATGACTTACTCTCTTCTTCAGTCAACCATTGAAAATGTTCAATTAATTCTCCAACTTCCGAAGCCAAAGCCATTACTAGATTTTTAGGTGAATGAAATTTCTCCCAATCACGATCTATTGCAAATTCCCTCAATCGGTCTCTAAGATTCAAAAAAAAATTTTCACTCATTATCAATCCCCTTTAATTTTTGATAGTATATTTTTCTTAGAATATCCTTTCATTATTATAAATATTTAAACTTTCACAATAAAGTTACCTTTGCCCACCACACTCTCGATTTTCTAATCATTTGCTCTTTGATCCATCGACATTTAATCAAAAGAATCAATTTTTAGAATCAAGCTTATCGCTTGCCCCTTTGATGCTCCTTTATTGTCCATTTGTCCCCTTTATGTCTCCTTTGTGTCCCCTTTTAAACCAATCGCAAAAATTGCCAAGTAATAGCCCAATAATCGCCAAATTATGTCCGATAAATGTCCGATATTAACATTTTTATTCCTGTTTTTTGTGGATTAGTATCTCTGCTGTTTCCATATAACGACTTCCATTTACTTTTCATTACTTTTTCCATTAGTCAATCATTAGTCATTTATTAGTCAATTCATATCTACTTCTCTGTTCTGTAAAATATTTCCATTTCTTAATCATTACTCTCATTACCCTTGCATTACTTTTTCATTACCTTTAAGATGTATGCTAATGTCCTTCCGCTTCCTATATTTACCAAAATTTCTCTTCTTACAAGGTCAGATAACTCTATATAAGCTGTTTTATTAGAAACTGTATTTATTCCCTGATATTCTTTGTTTGTTATCTTTCCTTTCTCCTTCACATAGAATACTGCTTTTATCTGCCTTTCGTTCAATCCCATCTTTCTTAAATTCTCTTCGGTATAAATATCCTTATAAAATCTTACAGAAAATCCGCCCATCTCTTCCTTAAATTCTGGTTCTGGCAAACCTTGTAATTTTAAACTATCTATTATTCTTCCAATCCCTGAACCAACTTCTTCAATTAATCCAGCAAGATAAAAAATATGAACTATTAAAGGATTTCTCGGAACTGATGAATGAGGTTTTTTAAGTTCCTCAAGGGTTATACCTTCTGGAAGACCACCAATATTATAAAACCAGATGTAATCATCAAAAATTTTGATTTGGGTTTGAACATTAAACTTAAAGTAATCTCTATGAATTAAAGAATTTATTAAGGCTTCTCTGATGGCAGGCAAAGGGTATTCCCAGACTTCTTCCCTCTCTAACTTTTTGATTTCATATCTCACATTAATAAAATTTTTTATTGCCTCTTCTCCCTGAACAACCTGCTTAAAAAGATTCCCTGTAATTAGCCTATCCCCAACTATGGTCGTTTGATTCTTAAGACGAACTATTCTTAACACTGCATTTATAAAATATTTTTGTGGGTCCTTTCCAAATAGAATTATTGATGCATTATTAGGTTTCCCTCTAACCGAAAGTTTTAGATGTTCAAAGATGGTTTTTATATCTGTGTTTTCTTCAAATATAGTTAACCTTCCAGTGCTTCTTGCTTTTCTAATAAATAACCTTATCGCTTCCCTATCAATCTCATCAAAACTTGCATTTTTATTTATCAGCCCATCCCAGTTTGTCCCTTTTAATAAAAATTCCTTTAACCTTTCAGGATTCATCTCTCTTGTTGTATTTCCAACCCGTTCATAATATTTGCCATTAAAAGAAATTGGAACTGATGATGGATTAACAGAAATTTTTATTACTCCTTTTCCTTCTCTCTTTTCCACTGCTATCTCTGGATGAATGCCGAGCAAGGATGCAATCTTATCTGCGATGGTCTTTATTGTCTCATTATCTAAGTTAATCCCTTTCACTTCTCCGTTGTCAGATATTCCAATATATAAAATCCCTCCCTTCGTATTGGCAAATGCACACAGTGTTCGTAATGCCCTGTCACCAAAACTTTCTTTATTTTCTGTGTCCTGTGTCTCCATTAAATTCCCCATCCCAAACTTCTAAATACCTCTTTAATTCTTTCAGTTAATTCAGCCTCTTTATTTAATAATTCTGCCATTTCCTTTGAATACTCTTTCATCTTTTCTTCGAAAGGGACATCTTCCTCATCTAATTTTATTCCCACATACCTACCCGGTGTTAAGACATAACCATTCTTGGCGACCTCTTCAATAGTAGCCACCTTTGCAAATCCAATTTCATTTACCTTTTCTGCGGGTTCGCCTCTTTCAAACATCCTGAACTTTTCAACAATCTTTGCTATATGGTCCTCAGTAAAAACATTCTGTCTCCTTGAAATTGGCTTAAACATTTTTTTAGCGTAAATAAAAAGAATTTTTCCTTTCATATAATCTGGCTTTGACTTCCTTAAAAACCACAAAGAAGCGGGTAAGGAAACTGTATAAAACATCTTTGGAGGTGTTGCTATTATTCCATAAATCAGATCATCCTCAATAATCTTTCTTCTTATCTCTCCTTCCTGATTCCCTCCAGCCAAAGCACCATTTGCCATTACAAAACCTGCCTTGCCCTGGGGCGCAAGATGTTAGATATAATGCTGAATCCAGACAAAATTTGCATTATTTTCAGGTGGAAGTCCATATTTAAATCTTGGGTCATTTGGCTTTATTCTATCCCTTCCCCATTCACTATCATTGAAAGGAGGATTTGATACAACATAATCTGCTCTTAAATCAAAGAATTTGTCATCATGATATGAATCTCCCCATCTAATATCTCCTTCAGCATTCCTGATTGCTAAATTCATCTTGCACATCTTCCAGACAAACTCCTTTGATTCTTGAGCATAAATTGATAACTTTTCTTTTTCAATGCCTTCTCTTTGTAGTTTTTCCAAAGCCGAAACAAAAAATCCGCCCGAACCGCAAGCCGGGTCAAATATCCTTCCTTCTTTTACATCTAAAATTTCGACAATTAACTTCGTCAAAGAACGCGGTGTGTAAAACTCACCACCTTTTTTACCTTCGGCCTCAGTAAATTTTCCAAGAAAATATTCATAAATTCTGCCCAAGATGTCCTTTCCTAAATGTCCGTCATCAAACTGAATCTCAGAGAAGCGATTTATAAGATAGGCAAGGTCGTAATGGTCAAGATTTACTTTTGAATAAATTTTGGGGATAACATCTTTTAACTGCTTTGGGTATTCATTTTCTAAGGTTACAATTGCTTTATCAATTATTTCTCCGATATTTGATTGATTAGCATTTTTCTTGATATAATCCCATCTGGCAATTTCTGGAACATAAAACGTCCCATTAGCCTGATAAATTTCTCTGTCTTCACAAACCTGAAACCTGAATTTCTCTGGGAATTTTTTTGCTTCTGTTTTCTCAATGTCTTTTCTTTTTTCTTCAAAGGCAAACGAAATATATCGCAAAAATATAAGCCCTAAAACAACATATTTATAGTCTTGAACCTCTATCTTCTTTCTTAATTTATCCGCTGCCTTCCATAATTTATCTTCAAAATTCAAATCCCTTTCTTTCATATTATCTCCCATACTCTCAGAAATTTGATAGATGTGTCCTTTTGTTTAATTCTATAGTTTATTTTATCTCCATCCAAAACAATAAAAACTTTAACCTTTAAAAAGGATTCTTCACTAATAAAGATTCAATTTATTTAGTCTCTAAAAGAAGTCCAAGCATTCTTTCCTTAAGCTATTTTGTTGGATTATTGGTAATGAAATTTTTCATTTCCACTCTCTTATCATTTTTTAGATTCAGGATTATATTTAATTTGATTGTTAATATGATTAATTCCACCCAGAAATTCTATCCTTAGAGATATAACAATGTTAACGACATAATCCATTTTTTAGGGTCAGGCTTGTTTCTTGCTTTTAGCGTTTGTGTCTTGGTTTTCTCCCCCTTTTTATCTTTCTATTTTTAAAATCACTCTTCCGCTATAAAATACGGCGTCGTATAGTCAATATTCCGAATAAGGAACGATAAATTGATAAAGAGTTTGCACAGGTTTAAAACTAAAATACCATTTTTTTGAATTTGCTCAATTTTTGAATTTATTACATTTGATCCATCCATATTGATTGGTTTAATATATCAAAAACCGTTAAAAATGACAATCATTCAATTTTAATCTTTCCGTTTTCGTGGACTCTTAAGGTTTGTCATTCGTAGTTTTCGTGCTCAATCACCTTTTAGACGCTCCTCTGAAGGGAACGATGACTATTATTTATTGCGTGGACATACTGCATAGAATCTATTCTCTTTTAGGGTTCGGATAATCTCTTTTACCTCTTTTCTAACCATTTTAAATACCTTTCCCTTAATTATTTCGTCCTATTTCACTACAATCCCCCTCATCCAAACCCTCTCCCCAGTGGGTAGAAGGTAAATTTATTTTATGAAAACCTATTTTTCATATTTACAACCTGAAAATTTTACTCATTGATTTAATAAGCTTTTTAATTTATTGGCTTGAGCAGGAATTGTGCCAAAAAGTAAACAATAAGACAATTGTCTGATTTTTAAAAGGAAATTGAGATTATTTAATCTAAAATTCTGGTGGTTAAAAATTAACCATTTTTCTTACCCATTTATTCCTCGTCTAAATCTCCAAGCATCCAAAGATGAAACTTTTCATAATTTTCATAATCCTCTTTTTCCCATGTCCTCATGGAATTCATATACCAGTTCTTCTTAACCTCATCCATCTTCTTAAGATGAGCGTTAAGATATTCCTCTATCGATTTCTTCGTCTTTTTCGATTGCTTCATCTTTTCCTCACTTTCCTAAATAGAAGGGCCATCAGTAAAAGGAATGCACCCGGTCTACTCTTATTACCGTCATCTGGATGATACAGGAACGTTGTTGAAATATTATAACTTACTAAAAACCTTTTCTCTATCAACCTCTTTGCTGATGAATAGGACTCGATAAAAAAGAAGTTAAAATTTCAGGAACGTCCCTTTAATTCCTAAATTTCGAATTTTTACTTTTATGAATTTGATTTAATTCTTGTCACTTTTGATTAAAATCAGTTATAAGAAATTAATAATGGAAAAAGAAATTTATCAGGAACTCGCAAAGCATCTTTCTTCACTTGGAATGGGTTATCCACCAAAAGAAGAACTTATTGAAATTTTAAAAGAATCCTTCTCACCTCTTGAAGCAAAAGTAGCTTTAGCCATCCCAACAAAAGTAATTCCTTTTGAACCTGTAAGCCTTGAAACAATTGCAAAGCATATAGATATTCCAAAAGATGAACTTGAAAATATCCTATCAAATCTTTCTAAAAGAGGACTTCTATTTTCAAAAAGGATGGAAGATGGAGAAATCGGATATTGCCTACAACAATTTGGATATGGATTTCCTCAAACATTTTTTTGGAAAGGGATGGAGGGGCAAAATGCAAAGAAGATGGCTGAACTCATTGTGAAGTATTCCAAAAGGAACGAACTTTATGAAGTTTATGGGAAGCCTAAAACTAAACCCCTTCGCTATATTCCCTCTATTCCATCTCTCGATCCTGCTGAACATGCTGTCTTCCCATTTGAGATGATAGAAGAAGTAGTTAAGAAAGCACAGATCATAGCTGTTGCCCATTGTCCATGCCGGGTAACTTCGCGTCTTATTGGAAAAGGATGCAAGCATGAGCTTGAGAACTGTATTAAATATGATGAACTTGCAGAATACCTTATAGATAAAAGTTTAGGTAGAAGAATATCGAAAGAGGAAGCGCTTGAGATTATTAAAAAGGCTGAAGAGGAAGGACTCGTTCATTTAGTTGATAATGCAAGAGAAGGGGTCAAACATACTTGCAACTGTTGCGGTTGCTGTTGTTGGTCCGTAGGCACAATCAGAAGAAGAAAGATACCAAGAGATGTTCTCATGGCTACCTATTTTATACGTGAAACAGATAAGGAAAGATGTATTGGATGTGGTAAGTGCCAGGAGATTTGCCCGGTTGATGTAATTAAAATGGAAGGAGATTTTCCTCAAATTGATAGGCAATGGTGCATTGGATGTGGTGTATGTGCAACAGTATGTCCATCATCTGCAGTAAAACTTCTTAGAAAAACGGATGCACTTCCACCCAAAGATTTTAAGGAACTTCATTACGAAATATTAAGAGAAAGAAAAGGATAAATGAAAATATGAGGTATAAAAAAGATTTCCATACCGAGATGGATAAGCTTTTTTATCCTGAATCGGTTGTTGTAATTGGGGTTTCGGATAATCCAGATAATCTTGGAAGGATTATTGTCGAGAACCTTTTTGAATTTCAGTTTAAAGGAGAGATTATTCTTGTAGGAAGAAGAAAAGGAATCCTCTTTGGCAGAAAAATATTGTCTTCCATTGATGAGATTCCGGAGGGAATAGATGTTGCCACTATTCTTACTCCTGCCCCAACCATTCCTAAAATCATTGAAGAATGTGGTAGGAAAAAGATTCCATGGGTTATTATTGAAACTGGTGGATTCAGTGAATATTCTGAAGATGGAGAAAATCTATCAAAAGAAATATTAAGTATTGCAAGAAATTGGGGAATAAGGATTGTCGGCCCAAATGGGATAGGGATTATCAATATAGAAAATGGGTTTGTTGTTCCATTCGTTAAATTAAGAAGAACAGGAGTTAATCCCGGTCGCATATCAATCATTTCTCAAAGTGGGGGTATATCTTTAGCTTATTTTAATCTCTTAACCAGCTCTAATGTTGGAATTGCTAAGATTATTAGCATGGGCAACAAACTTGATCTTGATGAGCTCGATTATCTTAACTATCTCATCAATGATCCAAAAACAGAAATTATTGGCCTTTATCTTGAAAGTCTAAAGAATGGCCGTAAGTTAATGGAGTTGGCTCAGTCCACCTCAAAGCCCATTATTGTCCATAAGGCAAACACCACAGAAGGAAGCCGTAAAATTGCAAAACTTCATACCGCTGCACTTGCAAATGATGACCGTGTAGTAGATGCTGCACTTAGCCAAGCAGGATTAATACGAACAAAAGACTTTAGATCATTTGTAAGTGCTGTAAAGATCCTATCATTACCTCCTATGAAGGGTAATCACCTCGTAATCCTTTCCCGATCAGGTGGCATCGCTATTGTAGCAGCAGACGCAGCAGAAAGTTTTGGTTTTCAACTTTATCCATTATCAGAGGAATTTACTGAACAGGTTCATAGTTATTTCAGGGCAAAGGTCATTAGACCAACAAACCCTCTTGATCTTGGAGACCTATTTGACTTTGATCTATATTTAAAAATTCTTGATCAAGTATTGAATATCCATGAAGTAGATGGGGTCCTTTTTCAGCATGGAGCAGCAGGGGATGAAAAAGAACCTTCACGTAAGTTAATCCATGCCATTAAAGATTTATCCTTCCGCTATAAAAAGCCTATAGCCCTATGCTTAATTACAGATGAAGAAGAACTGGCTCATATAAAAAGGATGATTGATTTTCCTATCTTTTCAGAGCCGAGTGAGGCCCTTAGTGCATTGGCTGTATCTCGTGATTTTTATAATAAACGGAATAATGTTAGAGAAAATTTTAATGTCTTCAAAGCTGATGAAGGTTCGATAAATAAAATAATTGAGAATGCTAAAAGAGAACATAGGGATTTAATTATAACTGAGGCTTTTGAAATCTTGAAAATCTATGGTATCTCCGTGGCTGATTATTGGGTTGTAAAAAGTGGGAAGGATTTAAAAGAACTTATGGAAACTGTGGAGGGCCCTTTTGCCCTAAAAGTAATTGCCTCTAAAATCTATCACAAGTCTGATATAAAAGGTGTTATTCTCAATATTAATAATTTTGAAAAGGCCATCGAAGCCTATGAATATCTTGAAAAACTTGGAGGAAACCAATGGGGAGTTTTGGTTCAAAAAATGGTTCCAAATGGCAGAGAATTCATACTCGGAGGGAAAAGAGATCCCTCTTTCGGTCCCACTATCTTATTTGGCATGGGTGGAATATTTGTCGAGGTATTAAAGGAGACTTCTATTCGTGTGGCTCCTATTACTTGGGAAGAAGCAGAGGAAATGATATTCGAGTTAAAATCTTCTGAAATCCTTAAAGGGATACGCGGAGAAAAGTCCTCTAATGTAGATTCACTTATCCATGCTATATTAAGATTATCCCAATTAATGATAGGAATACCAGAGATTGAAGGTGTAGATATAAATCCACTTATTTTAACTGATAAAGATGCATTTGCCGTCGATGCCCGCATAATTCTTAAAAGATAAATAAGATGATTAAATTTTTAGATAAAAATTTTATCTTGGCCTTCTTGGCCCAATCCTCATTTGCCTTTGTCTTTCATGCCCTTATGCCCACGCTACCGATATATCTCTCGAGATTAGGGTCAACAAAGGTTGAAATAGGAATCTTGATAGGAAGTCTTGCAGTAGCAGGCTTAATACTTAGACCATTTGTAGGAAGATTACTTTTAAAAATTCCTGAAAAAAGGTTTATGATGGCTGGTGCCCTGCTTTTTGCTCTAACCTCTTTTTCATTTATCTTTGTTCCTCCTTTTTGGCCTTTTCTATTAGTAAGAATTTTCCAGGGTTTTGGCTTTGCTTTCTTTCATACCTCCTCTTTCACCTTGATTGTAAATCGCAGTGCTAAAGAACATTTAGGTCGCAGTCTAAGTTATTTTTATCTTGCTATCAATATCTCAGCGGCTATAGCTCCTTTTTTCGGGATGTTTATCATAAACCATCTAAATTTTAATTCTCTCTTTCTAATATGTGTTGGTCTATCTATTTGCTCCCTATTTATTTCTTATAACATCAAAACTGAAAAACCTATTTACCCAACTCAATTACCTGAAGAAAAAACACTCTTTAATCGAAAAGCCATTCCTTCTTCCATTATGTTCTTCCTTACTAATATGACCTGGGGTGCTGTAACATCATTCTTTCCAATTTATGCAATTCAAAATGGTATCTCAAACCCTGGAATCTTCTTCACTGTTTATGCCATTGTTCTTATCATTGTGCGTGCTACGGGGGGAAAATTACTTGATCTTTATAATAAAGAAAGCATAATATCTCCCTGTATAATTCTATACATTATTGCCATGTGTCTATTGGCAATATCCAAAACCCTCCCCATGTTTATAATGATTGCTATCTTATGGGGAATAGGAAATAGTTTTCTTATACCTGCTCTTATGGCATATTCAGTAGAGAAGGCAGGCTCTTCGAGCGGAACCGTGATGGGAACAATAACGGCTGCAATGGATTTAGGAGTAGGACTTGGTCCAGTAATTATGGGAATCATCCTACACAAGACAAACTATCCTGTAATGTTTTTATCTTTAGGTTTGACAGGAGCTCTAAATCTGATCTATTTTTTTTCGTACGTGAAAAAAAAGTAAGTCTCAAAATAATTTTTCCCCCTCACCCATTCCCTCTTCCTGAGGGGCGAGGATTAAGGTGGGAGGATTATCAATTTCCATGCTTAGTGGGAGTCAAACCTATCATTAGAACTTACCTTGAAAATAACTTTCAAATCCCACAATTCCCCCTTTTCTAAAGGGGGGTGAGGGGGGATTATCAATTTTCATTGTTCGTGGGTGTCAAACCAGTCATGAGAAGTTACCTTAATTTGAAATAATTGCTCAAAATTAATAGATATTTAATCCCTCAATAAAAAGTGTTAAAATAAAATCCAATGAATATCTACTTCTTTAAGATTGCATCTTTTTTATATTTACTCGCAACATTAGCCTATTTGGCTTACATAATTCTTCTAAGGGAATTTGTATCCAAACTAGGGAGGATAATCGTTTCTCTTGGCTTTGGTATTCATACACTTGCACTTATTTTAAGGTATCTTGAGGGGGGCTATACACCCGTTACCAATCTTCACGAATCTCTTTCCTTCTTTGCATGGATGATTATAGGGGTTCTTATGATTGCAAACATAAGATATCGAATTAAGGTTTTAGGCTCTTTTCTAACTCCAATTGCATTAATACTTATGCTTTTTGCCTTTGCACTCCCAAAAGAGATTGTACCACTTGCTCCCGTATTAAGAAGTTTTTGGCATCCTTTTCATGTGATTTTTGCATTTTTGGGTAACGCCATCTTTACCTTAACATTTTGCTCAGGAATAATGTATCTTCTCCAGGAACATCAACTCAAATCAAAAAGGATTGGAGCTATTGCAAAGAGGCTACCTCCCCTTCAGGTTCTTGACGACTTAAATTATCAATCCTTAACCTTTGGTTTTCCCCTTTTAACCCTTGGAATAATTACAGGAGCCATATGGGCTGAATATGCATGGGGCCGTTATTGGGGATGGGACCCAAAGGAAACTTGGTCACTTATTACATGGTTGCTTTATGCAGCATTACTACATCAACGTTTGACTGTAGGATGGAGGGGAAGGAAGGCAGCCATAATGTCTATTATTGGATTTATGGCAATCCTTTTTACTTTCTTAGGTGTGAATCTTATCCTTCCAGGACTTCATACCTATGCTAATTGGTAGGAGTTTCCATAAGGATAATTCAAGGGAGATCCATAGATATTCATGATTGAAATCATTGTGACTGGATTAAACCATAAGACCGCACCAATTGAGATTCGAGAAAGACTCTCATTCCAGGAAAGTGAACTTGAAGAAGCCCTTCTTCGTGTAAATTTACTCCCATCGATTAAAGAGAATATAATTCTTTCTACATGTAACCGAGTGGAAATTTATGCAGTCACCCGTAATCCGGAGACAGCCATTAGAGAACTTAAAGAATTCTTATCTCAATACCATAATATTCCCTTAATAGATTTTGAAAGAAGTATTTATAGTTTTATAAGTGATGAAGCAGTGAGACATATCTTTAGAGTTGCTTCAAGCCTTGATTCAATGGTTGTTGGGGAACCACAGATCTTGGGACAAATAAAAAATGCCTATAATATTGCTATGGAATTAAAAACATCGGGTTTTATTCTTCACAGACTACTGCACCGTGCATTCCATGTAGCCAAAAGAGTAAGGAATGAAACGAAAATAAGTCTCAGCGCTGTATCGGTTAGTTCTGTTGCAGTTGATTTAGCTCAAAAAATTTTTGGCAATCTCGAAAAGAAAAATATCCTATTGGTGGGAGCTGGCGAGATGAGTGAACTCGCTGCGCGACACTTTATCTCGGCTGGTGTCGAAAAAATTGTGATAACAAATAGAACTTTTGAAAGGGCATTATCTCTTGCCAAAGAATTCAAGGGAGAAGCCATTCCATTTGAAGATATAAACAAAGGCCTAAAAAATGCTGACATCGTATTGAGTGCGACAGATTCACCTCAATATATAATCCAATATGAGCAGATGATTAAGGTAATGAAAGAGCGAAAACAGAAGCCCATCTTTTTGATTGATATCTCAGATCCAAGAAATATTGAACCAAGGGTTGGAAATATTGAAAATATATACCTATACAATATTGATGACCTTCAAAATATTGCCAAAGAAAATATTAAAGATCGTGAAAAAGAGGCACAAAAAGCAGAGTCCATTATTCAAGAAGAGCTAATAAAATTTGTTAAATGGTACCAATCTCTTCAACTGACTCCTACAATTGTGGCTTTAAGAAAAAAATTTGATGAGATAAGGAAGAAAGAATTGGAAAAGATGCTCTCAATGCATCCGAATCTCTCTGAAAAAGAAAGAAAATCACTTGAGGCAATGACATTAGCTATCATTAATAAGATCCTTCACGATCCACTTACACAGCTAAAAAAGAGAGATGAAGATATTGTAGCTGAGCTATATATTGATGCTATCCGAACTCTTTTTCAACTTTCCTCTACAAATACTAATATATCCAAAGAAGAGGAGGAAATAAATGCCAGAATTTAGACAGAATATGGTATCAAAAGAATGGGTAATTATTGCAACTGAAAGGGCAAAAAGACCTGACCATTTTTTCCAAAAAAAAGAGGACAAGAGAAGCCTTCCGGCCTTTAGAGAAGATTGTCCATTCTGCCCTGGAAATGAAAGCTTAACACCTCCTTCTTTATACTCTATTGAGAGGGATGGGAAATGGAGTCTTCGAGTGGTTCCAAATAAATATGCAGCCCTTCAGAGTCATTTGACTACAGAGCGAAGACATGAAGGTCGTTTTTTAAAGGCTGATGGATTTGGAATTGCTGAAGTGATTATTGAATCTCCATTCCATAATCGAACCATTGCTACTATGGATAAAGAGGAGGTAAAACATACAGTTTTTGCCTATCGGGAGAGGGCTAAATCCATTTCAAAAATTAAAAAAATCGAATTAGTTACAATTTTTCGAAACTATGGAGAAAGGGCTGGAACCTCCCTTGAACATCCCCATTCACAGATTATTGCCACTCCTATTGTGCCTCCATATGTAAGAAACCCTCTTTATCAATCCCAATTGGCTTGTGATACTTATGGTGATTGCATTTATTGTGGAATGATAGAAGAGGAAATGGCCCAAAAGGTTAGAATTATAATGGAATCAGATTATTTTTTAGTCCTCTGTCCATTTGCATCACGTTCTCCTTTCGAAACAAGAATATATCCAAAGATCCATCGGTCATCTTTTCATAATGTATCTGATGGTGAGCTTGAGGATTTTGCAATTGTTCTCCAAGAAACGCTTAAGAAAATATATATAGGTCTCAACGACCCAGACTATAATTATATAATCCGGTCTTCACCAATTTCCGATGGAGAGGTCAAATATCATCACTGGTATGTAGTCATTGTCCCAAAACTTACTACACCTGCAGGATTTGAAATCGGAACAGGAATCTATATCAATACTACTTTTCCAGAAGAGTGCGCAACCTACCTCAGGGAAGTCAAGATTCAATGATAAAAAAAGAAATTAAAATTGGAACTCGCGGAAGTAAACTTGCCTTAACTCAGGCAGAATGGGTAAAAGATAGATTAATTCAAAAAAATCCTTATCTTAATGTATCATTGATTAAGATCAAGACTACAGGGGATAAGATTCAAGATGCCCCTCTTGCGAAAATTGGGGGAAAAGGTCTATTTGTTAAAGAGATTGAAGAGGCTCTACTTGATCGAAAGATTGATATTGCTGTCCATAGTGTTAAGGATGTTCCCACTGAATTACCCAATGGGCTTCAGCTTTCAGTAATCACCAAAAGGGAAGATCCAAGGGATGTTCTGATTTCAAGAAATGGATTAACCCTTGAGGATCTTCCGCCTGGCTCAACAATAGGTACAAGTAGCCTCAGAAGACAGGTTCAACTTATCAATCTAAGAAAAGATTTCAATGTCGTTCCGCTAAGGGGAAATTTAGATACGCGATTAAAGAAACTTGTTTCAGGGGATCTTAATGCAATTATTGTAGCATTGGCTGGGGTAAAAAGATTAGGCCTTGAAAATATGATAACAGAGATTATACCAATCGAGCTCATAATCCCTGCGATTGGACAAGGGGCATTAGGAATTGAAATAAGAATTGGGGATGAGGAAATTGAAAAGGAGATCCAATTTTTAAATGATGAGGAATCTTTTATTTCTATATCTGCAGAAAGGGCTTTCCTAAAGAGATTAGGTGGAGGCTGCCAGGTCCCAATTGCTGCTTTTGGAAGAATAGAAGGTGATTCACTAAGACTCGACGCAATGATTGGATCAACCGATGGAAGAATAATTTTGAAAAAACATCTCAAAGGAAATCCCAAAAGAGCAGAATCTCTTGGAATAGAACTTGCGGAAAGGTTTTTAGAAGAAGGTGCTAAAGAGATTCTAAATGAATTTTATATCATCTAAAAATGTAAAAGGGATATACCTATGAGGAATAAACCACTTTCTGGGAAGAGTGTGCTTATTACTCGAGCAAAGGACCAGTCATCAACTTTTGCTAAATGGCTTAAGAAATTTGGTGCAGAGGTAATTGAATTTCCCACTATAGAGATTGTACCTCCATCCAATTGGAAAAAGGTTGATCAGGCATTAGATAAATTGTCTCAATTTCACTGGATCATCTTTACAAGTGCAAATGGTGTAAAATTCTTCTTCGAGAGGGTCAGAGAGAAGAAGAAAAGATTTCCATCCTTATTAAGAGTCTGTGCTATTGGACCTGCAACGGCTAAGGCCTTAAAAAAAAGGGGGATACGTATAGATTTTATCCCTAAAGAATTTATTGCTGAGTCCATTCTTAAGGGTTTTGAAAAGAAAAATATAAAGGGGAAAAGGATTATTATTGCACGGGCAAAAAAGGCAAGGGATGTTCTACCAAAGGAATTGAGGAATATGGGAGCAGAAGTTGAGGTAGTGGAAACTTATCAGACGATCAACCCGAAAGGAGGAAAGACTCGGCTAAAAAATATCTTAAAAAATCAAAGGATTGATGTTATTGCATTCACATCTTCTTCTACAGTGAATCACTTTATAAAAATGTTAAAAGGAGAAAATATAAAAAGACTTTTAAAAAATATATTTATAGCTTGTATTGGCCCTATTACTGCAAAAACAGCTAAAGATTTAGGCCTTCAAGTCCACATCCAACCTGATGAATTTACCATACCTTCCTTAACTCATGCTATAGCAAAATTTTTCGATTCCCATCTTGACCAAAAGGCTGGAGCTTGAAATGAACAAAGATCTTGTCGAAGTAGTAATCTTTGATCTTGGCAATGTTATTCTTCCATTTAATCATTATCAAATTGCAGAGAAACTGTCAAAATTTTCAATGAAGCAAAAAGACCCAAAAATGATATTCTCCTTTCTTTTTGATATAGAAAATGGAGCTATCAATCCTTATGAAACTGGAAAAATCTCGTCCTTAGAGTTCTTCCAAATAATTAAAAAATCTCTTAATCTATATATCTCATTTGATGAATTTAAACCTATCTGGAATGAGATTTTTTGGGAAGATAAAGAGGTCTCTGAAATCTTATCCTTGATTAAAGGGAAAAAGAGACTCTTTCTTCTCTCTAATACCAACCCACTTCATTTTAATCATATTTTATCAAAATTTCCTATTATAAAGATTTTTGAGAGGTGGATTCTTTCTTATGAGATTGGCTACAAGAAACCTGCTCCTGAAATTTTTCAGGCGGCAATCAAATTTTCATCTATTGAACCAAAAAGAATATTATTTATTGACGATACCCAAAAACATGTTGAAGTGGCCATCTCTTTAGGCCTTAGGGCTATCCATTTTAAATCAGCGCAACAATTAAAAGAAGACTTAAGCCTGTTTCTCTAATTTTGGTAAATCCTTTTTCTGATCTGCAAAAGGATAGGGATTATTGTTCAGATGGAATCAGAATTTTTTGACCAAGCTTAATGGGTTTTCCTTCAGGCAATCCGTTTAGCTTCCTAAGTTCATCAACGCTTATATTATATTTTTTAGCAATCTTATAAAGAGTTTCCCCTTTTTGGACGACATGATATTTTTTCTCTGTTGTGGATACTTTTTTAGCTAAACTCTGAGGTTTTAATTTTGTTTCAATAGGAGCTTGCTTTTGCTTTTCAAGCGTTAGCAATCTTTGTTCAAGTGATTCCAAACGTTGAATAAGTCCAGGATCTTGAGTTTGGGAAGAAATCTTACCCTGTATCTCCTCAAGCTGTTTTTCAAATCCACTAATCTTTTGTTCAATAGCAACTATTCTTGTCTCTAAAATAGCTCCTCCTTTGCTTGAGGATTTGCTAATAAAATAAATGAAACTCACAATGAAAATCAAAATTATAAAAATGCCTAATAATATCTGGAATGATTTTCGATTTGAAGATCTAAATGACCTATGTTTCGATGTATAGCCTCTATTATCTGTTAATGACTCATCGTCTAAAAATTCTTGATCATCTCTCATGATCGCATCTCCTTTTAAATTTTTCCAAATTATAGCTCAATCGAAAAATATTTCAATACTTTATTTATATGTAAAACAAATTTTGATTTCTTATAGGCTTCTTTATATTGTTAAAATGTGATAAAATTATTTATAATTAAATTATTAAAAAGATTTTCATTTCGAATAAAATAGATAAATAAATCTTTTTGTATAAAGGCTAAAAATGTATTTCCCATATAGATATATTCTAATTTTCTTCTTGATTCTAACCCTTTATAGTTGTGCCCATGTAATATCGAAAGATTTAAGAAAGGTAGTAGACCCAACGATTACATTTCAACAGATTTTAAAAAATCCAAATGCCTATTTAGGTAAAACCGTCCTCTGGGGTGGCGAAATTATAGAAACCATACTTCAAAAAGATGGTAGCTCTGAAATTGAAGTCTTCCAAAGACCACTTGGTGTTAGGGGAGAACCAAAATTAACTGCTACCTCAGAGGGAAGATTCTTAGTTCATGATGTAAGATACTTAGATCCTTACTTATACCACAGAGGAAAGAAAATAACTGTGGCTGGTGAAATTATAGGTCAAAAGATTAAATTCCTTGGAGAAATGGAATATCGATATCCTTTAGTATCGGCTAAACAAATCTATTTGTGGCCTGAATCATATTATTATCCATATCATTATTTCTACGATCCTTGGTGGTATTATCCAAGATGGTGGTGGAGGTTTGGGATTTATTATCATTATCATCATTAAATACTTTAACCCTCGATCGTCTCAACTTTGATGAGATTTGTGGTTCCAGGAACGCTTATGGGAACTCCTGCAATAATAACAATCTTTTCACCCTTTGATGCTAATCCGAGCTCTTTGGGTAATCTTTTTGCCCTTTCAAGCATATCATCTGTATCCTTCCAATCTGAGACAAGGACAGGGGTCACTCCCCAACATAGATTTAAACTTCTTACTGTCGATAAATGTCTGCTTAAAGCCAAAATTGGCTGACTCGGGCGAAGTCTTGATACCCATCTGGCAGTGCTTCCAGACTCTGTAGGTGTAACAATCACTGTAGCTCCTACTTGTCTTGCCAAAAATGAAGCTGCACGGCTTATTGCCCGAGAAAGATTAATGTTATTATTTGTATCTTCGATAAAAAACTTTTCATGAGGAAACTCTTCCTCACATGCCTTGGCAATTCTATCCATCATTTGAACAGCCTCTATGGGAAATTGGCCAGTTGCAGTCTCTTCTGAAAGCATCACAGCATCTGTTCCATCATAAATAGCATTTACTACGTCTGTCACCTCAGCCCTTGTAGGTTGTATGTGATCGACCATGGATCTTAACATCTGTGTAGCAGTTATTACAGGTTTTCCTAAGATATTAGCCTTCTTTATCAGCATCTTTTGAACATTTGGGACTTTCTCAAGAGGTGTTTCAACTCCCAAATCTCCCCTTGCTACCATGATTCCATCAGAGATTGATAATATTTCATCTATATTCTCAAGGGCCTCTTTCCTTTCAATCTTTGCAATGACCGGAATCTCATTATTTTCATTCTTTAAAAAGTTTTTTACTCTTTCAATATCAGAAGCCTTTTTCACATAAGAAAGGCTAACCATATCTATTCCGCTTTTAAGACCAAAAAGAAGATCTTCACGATCCTTTTCTGTAAAAGAAGAAGCAAGAATTGCCCCTGTAGGAACATTAATCCCTTTATTGGAAGTTAAAAGACCTCCCATCACGATGAGACATTTAATCTCATTTTCACTTGTTTCAAGGACCTTGAGTTCAATTGTTCCATCTGAAAGAAGAATCCTGTCACCAGGTTTAACCTCCTTTGATAAAGTAGGATAATTTACGTATACCCCTTTTTCATCTCCTACCTTTTCTTGATTGGTAAGAATAAATGTATATCCTTTTTTTAAAAAAATCCCACTGTCTCTAACTTTCCCAATCCTTATTTTTGGACCTGAGAGATCCTGAAGAATTGTAATTGTTTTTCCTAATCTATCTGAAATCTCACGAATCGTGCGGATCTTTTTTAAATGTTCCTCATATGAACCATGAGAAAAGTTAAGTCTTGCAATGTCCATTCCTGCCTTTATCATTCCCTCAATTACTCCTGGTGATTCACTGGATGGACCAATTGTACAGATAATTTTTGTCTTTCTGGGTGTCATTTTTAATATATTTTTCTCCTTCAATAGGGATTGGAGAAAAAGGAATTAAAAATTTCTCCTAAGAGATCATTCACCATTTCCTCAACTTTCTCGGGACGAAATCTCCAATCACTTTCCTCCTTTTCAACCTCAATATTTCGGCGAAAAACCTTAGATTCCTTTTTCACTCCCAAGTGAAAAACAAAATGGACTTGGGATTTAAATTCTGTGCGAAACGCAGAGGCCTTTCCTTCTATCCAGAACTTCTTGATTTCTATCATTAATACCGAGTCGGTATCCATACCCTTAAGAGATTCTGGTTTTCCGTCCCAAAAAGAAATCGGAACGACTTGAATTTTATGCTGAGAAAGGAGATTTGAGAGAGACTGAGTCAGGGCTATATCTAATGGAAATGGGTCGCTTTTGAAATAGCTTGAAATTCCTTGTAAAGGAAGATACCGGCCAATATAGAGGGGATTAGTTCTCTCATCTTTCACAGGTAAAACCGCAAGCCTCGAACCAATCTTTTCCTGAAGGGAGCTAAAAGGCTTCAATGATTTGTATTGAATGGATATTATATAAGTTCCACTCTTAGCACAACTTAAAATTGAGAAAATAATAAAAATAATTAAAGGAATTCGCACCCGCCTCATTTTAGCCTCCGAAATAAAATTTTATAATATATTAACACATTTTTCGATCTATCCAACAAGAAATTTATGTTTATAGACATTTGTGCTGAAATATTTTAAATTGATTTATTAAGTTCTATGAAAATTTAAGGAGGTTAAATGAAATTTCCACAATACAGACCAAGAAGGTTAAGGAAAAATGAATTGTTTAGAAAATTGATTCGCGAAACCTCTCTAAAACCAGATGATTTGATTCTCCCTCTTTTTGTTCGTCCAGGAAAGGGAATCAAAAATCCTATTTCTTCTATGCCAGGCCATTATCAGGTATCAATCGATATTCTTATTAATGAAGTAAAAGAAGCAAAATCCCTTGGTATCCTTGGTGTAATCCTCTTTGGGATACCCGAGAAAAAGGACGAAATGGGTTCAGAGGCTTATGCGGAGGATGGGATAATCCAGAGGGCATTAAGGGAAATAAAGGAAAAAGTAGATGGGATACTTGTAATTACGGATGTTTGCCTCTGTGAATATACAAGTCATGGACATTGCGGTATTGTAAAAAATGGGGTGATTCTAAATGATGAAACCCTCGATCTTCTCTCCCGCCAGGCCCTTTCTCACGTTCGTTCGGGAGCGGATATGGTTGCTCCTTCAGATATGATGGATGGAAGGATTGGAGCAATTCGTAAAGTACTCGATGAAAATCAATATCAGGATGTACCTATCCTTTCATACGCTGCTAAGTACGCATCCAGTTTCTATGGACCCTTCCGCGTAGCTGCTGAATCCAAACCTCAATTTGGAGATAGAAAATCATATCAAATGGATCCAGCCAATGCAGAGGAGGCTTTAAGAGAAGTGAGGCTTGATCTTGAAGAAGGGGCAGATATTATTATGGTCAAGCCCGCATTACCTTACCTGGATATTATTTATCGAGTTAAAACGACTTTTAACATCCCTGTTGCTGCTTACAATGTTAGTGGAGAGTATGCTTTAGTCAAGGCAGCTTCCCAATTAGGTTGGATTGATGGGGATTTGGTTATGATAGAATCCTTAATTTCTATCAAAAGGGCCGGTGCTGATTTTATCTTAACCTACTTCGCTAAAGAGGCAGCAAAAAAATTATGAAGAAGACAAACTCTAAAGTCCAAAACGCCCAGCTACGAATGATTGCCTGGGAACTAACCCGTGGTTGTAATCTGTCCTGTAAACACTGCAGAGCATCTTCAGAATTGGGACCATACCCAGGAGAACTTTCAAAAGAAGAATGCTTTAGGGTAATGGACGAGATCTCACTTATTTCTAAACCTGTAATTATACTTACAGGTGGAGAACCACTTCTTCGTGCTGATATCTTTGATTTGGCAAAATATGGGACTAATAAAGGTTTTCGCATGGTGATGGCAACCAATGGAACTTTATTAACAGAAGAGATTGCAATCAAGATGAAGGAGTCAGGCATCCAGAGGATCAGTGTTAGCTTGGATGGACCAAGTCCTGAAACACACGATTCTTTTAGACAGGTTAATGGAGCTTTTGAAAAATCTATTCATGGTATCGATATAGCAAAAAAGGTGGGGCTACCTTTTCAAATAAATACAACCATTACAAAGGGCAATCTTCTATTGCTTCCTGATATCTTAGATTTGGCTGTAAAACTTGGGGCATCAGCACATCATATATTTCTTCTTGTCCCTACTGGCAGGGGAAAAACACTTAAGGATCAAGAGATCTCCGCAATCGATTATGAGAGAACCTTGAACTGGTTCTATGATCAGATCGACAAAGTCTCACTTCAGCTTAAGGCTACTTGCGCTCCTCATTATTATCGTATATTTCACCAGCGCGCATCAAAAGAAGGAAGGAAGATTATCTCAGGGGAACATGGACTGGATGCCATGACTCGTGGATGCCTTGGAGGAATCTCTTTTTGCTTCATTTCTAATACAGGCCAGATTCAACCATGTGGATATTTGGAACTCAATTGTGGAAATGTAAGGGAAAAACCATTCCATGAAATTTGGCAAACTTCAGAGATTTTTCAAACCTTAAGAAATTTTGATGGATATAAGGGTAAATGTGGACAATGTGAATTTAGAAAGGTATGTGGTGGGTGTCGGGCAAGGGCATATGAAATTTACGGTGATTATATGGCAGAAGAACCCTATTGCATCTATGAGCCAAGGTCTCGCGATAAATTCAAATAAACAAGATGAGAAGGGGTAGTTTATTTCGGAAATTCTCCAAATTTAGAATTAGTCTCACATTAAAATTCATTGTGGCTATCTTTTTCTTAATCCTGATATGCTCTTTAACCTTTGGATACTTTTTTGTAGCTCGAGAAATAACATTATTACAAAATCAGCTTGAAACATATGGAGACTCAATTTCTGCAAATTTTCAATTTCTCATTCAATATGTCATTGGAATACCAAATCAAGATTTATTACAACAATTGGTAGAAAGAATCATCCAACATGATGATATCATCTTTTGCACGATTTTCGACCAAAAAGGCAATAGGTTGGCTCACTCTTCAAGGGAGGAAGCTTCAGCTGAAACTAAACTTATTCGCTTGATTACTAAAGATATACAATCTAAAGAAGGAATAATGATTGGAACCTTTCAAATAGGATTATCTTTACAAAAAATAGAGGATCGAACCTCCATGTTAAAAAGGGATCTCTTTATGGTGACGTTAGGTATATTTGGAATTGGTATTCTTTTTACTATTATCCTTACAAGAATCATTTTAAAACCCATAGGCAAGTTAGCTCAAGCAACGGAAAACGTAGCCCGAGGAGAATTGGCTTATCTTGTTGATATTCGATCAAGGGATGAAATTGGAGACTTAGCTCGGGCTTTTAATCAGATGATTACTCAGCTAAAAGAATCAAGAGATAATCTTGAAAAGAAGGTAGAAGAAAGAACACAGCAACTTGCTGATAATATAAGGGAACTTAATCAGGCCAGGACCTCAACCCTTCGAATGCTTGAAAATCTTCAAAATGCAAAAAGGGAATTAGAAATAGTCAATCGTGAATTGAAAGAAGCAGATGAAGCCAGGCTGAAATTTATTGGCATCGCCTCCCATGAATTAAAGACCCCACTGACAGCAATTAAGGCAAATATCGATTTTATTCTTTCAGAAAAAGAGGGTAAGGTCCCCGATTATCTAAAACCCTATTTGCTCACTATTCAAAGAAACACAAACCGAATCCAAATGAGAATGGATCATATGCTTGACCTTTCGAGAATTAAATCAGGACGATTCTTCCTCTATCGAGAACCCATTCTTCTGTCAGAGGTTATTGGAACTTATATCAATGAGGTTAAACCAGTGGATAAAAATATTACAGTAACTATTGATGTTCCTGGAGATCTATTTGTGTATGGAGACCGTAATGGTATCCATGATATATTTATAAATCTTCTTTCAAATGCCTTCAAATTTACAGGTGATGGAGGCCAGATTAAAATCGTTGCAAGGCAAAAGGACAATTTTACCATTCATGAAATTCATGATACTGGAATTGGTATTCCTAATGACAAGATTGAAAAGATTTTTGAAGAATATTATCAAGTTGAAGGAGGAAAACACGGTGGAACAGGATTAGGTCTGGCCATTACAAAAAGATTAGTAGAAGAACATGGTGGGAGAATATGGGCTGAATCAAAACTGGGTGAAGGTTCTTCATTCTTTTTTACCCTTCCTACATCAACGGAGGAGCAGGATGAAAGATCTCTCACTGGATAACCCAATAAAAGGAAAAGTACTTATTGTAGATGATGTTCCAGATACAGTGGAAATTATTGGTAAACTTCTTCGATACGAAGGCTATGAGGTGATAACGGCTCAAACGGGAGAAGAGGGAGTTAGAAAAGTTGAGGAGGAAAAACCAGAAGTCGTTCTTATGGATATTAGCCTTCCTGGAATTGATGGTAACGAGGCCTTAAAGCGTATCAAAAGAATTAACCCCAATCAATGTGTTGTTATGCTCACAGCATATGCTACTGTTGACAATGCTATTCAGGCACTAAAAGAAGGAGCGCAAGACTTTTTAAAAAAGCCTTTTGAAAATGAACATCTGATTCATATTGTGAATCAGTGCTTTGAGAGATCTCGAACCCTTAAGGAGAAGGAAAAACTTGAAGAAGAGGTTAGAAGGCTTTCAATCACAGATGATCTTACAGGTCTCTATAACCACCGACATTTCTTTAAAACCCTCGAGGCTGAAATTAGTCGATTGAAACGTCAGAAAACCTCGCTTTCCCTCCTGATGTTTGATCTGGATAATTTCAAAAAATACAACGATCTTTATGGGCATATCGAAGGTGATAAGGTATTGAGAAAGATTGGAGAGATTATTAAAAATTCGATTCGTAGTAATGTTGATACAGGATATCGCTATGGGGGAGATGAATTTGCGGTGATTCTTATTGGGGCCTCTGTTGAGCAGGCCCTAAGTATTGCTGAAAGGATTCGCTATTCAATTGAAAATGCAGGTTTTAGGGATATTACAGTTAGCATTGGCCTTGCTGAATATGAAGAGCCGCTCGATGTAGAAGTTTTCGTTAAAAGGGCTGATGATGCAATGTATGTGGCCAAGCATTCGGGAGGGAATAGGATTTACACTAATCTTTCTTATCATACACAAGAAAGCTTTTATGACAAATAGACCACGCCTCTTTTTAATCGATGGTTCTTCCTATATCTTTCGAGCCTTTTACGCTATTGGACATCTTTCAAATTCAAAAGGATTACCAACTAATGCAATATATGGCTTTACCCAAATGCTTCTTAAGGTACTTAAAGAACACAAACCCGATTATTTGGCCATTGTATTCGATTCAAAGGGACCAACCTTTCGAAGCGAGGTTTATAAAGAGTATAAAGCAAATCGGCCAGCCATGCCTGATGGGCTTTCTCCCCAAATCCCATATATTAAAAGAATTATTGAAGCCTATGGAATCCTCACAATAGAACTTGAAGGATTTGAGGCAGATGATATTATCGGGAGTGTGGCCAAAAGATTTGAAGATGAAGTAGATGTTATTATCATAACCGGAGATAAAGACATTCTCCAGTTAGTGGACGATAGAATAGAAGTTTATGACACTATGAAAGAAAAACGTTTTGGTGTAGAAGAGGTAAAAGAACGCTTTGGAGTACTTCCTTGCCAGGTTGTGGAAGTGATGGGACTTTCAGGTGACCCAATTGATAATATCCCTGGAATTCCTGGAATCGGGGAAAAGACAGCCATTGAATTGATCAAGTCTTTTGGAACAATTGAAAATCTCTTATCAAATTTGGATAAAATTAAAAAAAAGGGGCTTAAGGAAAAATTGGAAACGCACGGTGAAATGGCTCGATTAAGCAAAAGATTGGCACAAATAAAAAGCGATTTACCTATCTCATTTCGACTTGAAGACTTTACTCCATCTTCGCCGAATCTTAAAGTTTTAAGAGAAATCTTCAAAGAGCTTGAATTTAATAAACTCCTAAAGGAGCTTCCTGAAGAAGAAAAGTCTCGATCTCATAAAGATTATAGACTCATAACTGAAGAGGCCTCTTTTTTTGAACTCTTAGAGGATCTATTGGAAAAAAGATATTTTTCCATCGATCTTGAAACCACCTCCCCACATCCTATGTGGGCTGAAATAGTTGGAATAAGTATTTCTTTTGCTTCTGATCAAGCTTTCTATATACCTCTCAAACATAAGGGGCATAATTACAGACAGTTACCAATTGATTGGGTCCTTGAGAACCTTAAGTCCCTTTTAGAGGATCCAAACATTAAAAAGATTGGGCAAAATATAAAATATGAATGGATTGTTTTTCGACGTTACAACATCTATCTACAAGGTATCCATTGTGATACAATGATTGCCTCCTATCTGCTTAACCCAACCAAACATAACCATAACCTGGCTGAGATTGCCCGTGAATATTTAGATATAAATCTCATGGAATATGAGGATGTAGTTGGAAGAGGAGAAAAAGCTGTCTCATTTGATGAGGTTGATCTGCAAAAGGCAATGGAATATAGTTGTCAAGATGCTGAGCTTGCATTTAATCTTTCTAAAATTCTTCTAATAAAGCTTGAGGAAGGAGGTTTTAAGGAATTATTTGAAGAAGTCGAGATTCCTCTAATAACAGTGCTTGGTAAGATGGAAATGAATGGAGTAAAGATCAACGTAGATCTTCTAAATGAATACTCCAAAGAGATAGAAAACCAGCTCCTTCAAAAAATGGAAAGGATATATGCTCTTGCTGGGGAGACATTTAATATTAACTCTTCTCAACAACTTGGAAGGATTCTCTTTGAAAAATTGAAACTCCCTATAATTAAAAAGACCAAAACAGGCTACTCCACTGATGTGGAGGTTCTAACCAAACTTGCCATCCATCACGATCTTCCGCTTGAAATCCTAACTTACAGAAATCTAAGCAAACTTAAATCTACATATATTGATGCCTTACCAAAAATGATTCATCCCAAGACAGGTCGCATTCATACTTCCTACAATCAAACAGTTACTGCCACCGGTAGGCTCTCATCAAGTGACCCAAATCTTCAGAACATTCCCATCCGCACAGAAGAAGGTAACCGAATTCGTCAGGCCTTTATACCTGAAGAGGGTTGTGTTTTAGTTTCGGCTGACTATTCACAGATTGAATTACGAATTCTGGCACATTTATCCCAAGATGAAACCCTTCTTGAGGCATTTTTGAAAGACGAAGATATCCATGCCCGAACAGCTTCTGAAATTTTTGGTGTCCCCATAGAGAATGTTACTCCACCAATGAGAAGAGAAGCAAAAATCATTAACTTTGGAATTATCTATGGAATGAGTCCATATGGTTTATCCCAGCAGCTTGGAATTGATCAAAAGTTAGCAGAGGATTATATAAGTAGATATTTTATGAAATACAAGGGAGTCCAATCTTATATTCAAAAATCCCTTGAAGAGGCTAAAAAAAATGGATATGTTACTACCCTCCTTCATCGTCGCCGATACCTCCCAGAGCTCAAATCTCCTACTGCAGTGATAAGACAGGCATCAGAAAGAATGGCTATTAATACTCCCCTACAGGGAACTGCAGCTGATATCATTAAAATAGCTATGATAAGAATCCAGAATCGCATTGAACAGTTAGGTCTATTCTCAAAAATGATTATGCAAGTTCATGATGAATTGGTTTTTGAAGTCCCTGAAGAAGAACTTCAAACAGTCATATCTATGATAAAAAATGAGATGGAAAAAGTGATTGAGCTCTCAATTCCCCTAAAAGTTACAATCCACTGGGGGAAAAATTGGGCAGAGGCTCATTAGCAAAAGATTCATACTTTAATTGGAGCCACTCCATTTATCCTTTAAAAGATGAAGTGGAAACTGATGAATATAAGGAACAAAAGCTAAACTGACATCTCCTTGCCTGAGGATACCCGATAAAATTTCCCTTACCTCTTTCTCTGGAACAACCTCATAAGCCTTCCAATCAAGGATTTGAATCTTCATTAAAACCTTTGAAGGGTTACCAATTCTTTGGATAGCCTTTTGAGAAACATCAACCATTAATTTAATGGCTTTTTGCTCTTCTATATTGAGCTCTTTCATAGTTTGTCTGTGGTAAGCCATGATAGCATAGTAATCAAAGTTCGTTTCTTTGGCACGAGAAAGATCTTGTGAGAACCAAGCTATAGCATTAGAGTGATTGAGTATTGTTTCATAATATAGATTGAGTCCAAACTGTAAATTGGGATTTGATTCTTTGGCAGCTGAAATTAATCTCTTTGCAATGTCCATCAGCCATCGATTCTTCCAATTAGCCCATATCCAGAAGCGTTCGGTATAACCTTTAACATAATACTTACCATTCTCTGATTTGTAAGGTTCTATATAGAAATTATCTGGATGTGGAGAGAAACCGTACTCTTTTAAAAAGGCTTTATTTGCTTCTAAACTGAAGTCTTCATTATGCCTTAAAATTAAGTCATCCTGAAATAAAATTCCATCAATTGGATAACGACCAAGATCACGATAGATACCTTCCAGTCGGCTAATGATTTCAGGATGAAAAAGATTATATCCCCGAGCAATCTCAACCCTTTTCGTCTCAAAATTGTAATTTCTACATCTATAATCCGGATTAACATCAAGGCCAAAGTCTGCATATCTTGTTGTCATCCATGCAAAGATATCCATACCATTTCTATGTGAAATTTCAGCAATCTTCCCTAAAATATCAAAAACCACAGGGGCATGCTCTGTCTTAAAATAAACACCTGCCTCTTGTTGTGGTTTTATAAATCTATAAATCCTATCTCCTTTATTCTGAAATACTCTAAATATAATTGTATCAATTCCTGCCTTCTTTAAATCCCTAATCCTCTTTTCTACCTCGCTAAGACTCTTCCCATCAAAATAGAAAACCTGGGCACATATCCTTCTCTTAACTTTTATTGTTTCATGGCTCGATTTAGCCTCTGGTATACTCCCCTCTATTTCCTTAGAAGAAATTATCTCTTTTTTTATATATTCTTCTTGAACCTCAATCTTTTCTAAATTTTGGTCTGACTTTTTAGCCTCCAAATCTTTTTTAATTGAGTCCTCTTTTTTGATTTTACTAATTTCTTTAATCCTTTCCTGACATATCTCTAATCCTCTTTTTGCCTCTTTGATTCGATCTCCCTCTGAATAGGTTTTTATATAAAACTCAAACTTTTTTAAGGCTTCTTCATACCTCTCCATTTTTAAGTTGGTTAGTGCAATCATATAGTAGGCATATGGTACTAAGCGACTTTGTGGAAATGTTTGAATCAATCTTAAGAATCTTTCGATGGACTCTTCATATTTTCCAGTATAAAAAAGTTCCATAGCCAAATCATAGAGATCTCCTGCATTAAGATTTTGATTATCTCCCTTTATAAAAGATATGAATAAAAAAAAGATAAAAATGATGGCTATTGAACTTACCATCCATCGTTTCATCATTTCCTCCAGAGAAATTTCAATTCGCAAATTCTTTACAAAGGTTTTTTCCCAACTGATCCGATTCCTAAAAGGTTAAAGTACAATTGATATTTCAGTTCCTTTTTTTGTGTCCCATCGGGTGACCGATTCTTATCTTCAATACTAAGACCCAACATCCAGCATTGTGCCTGATATTGAGCACCATAGATATTCTCAACCCTCCATTTCTCCAACAAATTATATCTCATCGAACCAAAAATGTATAAGGGAGGAATGATTTTTATTTTGCTATTAAAATTGGCTTCTTTTATATTTCCCTTTGTGAATCGATATTGGGTTTGAAATGAATCTCCTCTTCCATCTCTTATATTAAATAGAAGATTTAATATCTCAAATTCCCCTTGATAGGGATTAAACTCCCCATCCCATCTGATATCAAAATAAGGATTAAAATCCCACCATAATTCAGCCTTTATATTTGAAAAGGATCTTCTCTTCCCCTCCAAATCGATGAAAGGGTCACCAAAACTATATTCTTGATAGACCTTAAATTTAATGTATTCTTTAATTTGAGAAGGACTTTTATCTGACCTACCCATAAGACGTTGAGTGATTCCATAAGAAAGCTGACTCGTGTAAGGAATACGATCTACTTCATCGAACATAGGAAGATCTTTTTGGTAAGTCCTTGGAGAATAATGGTAAGATAATTGTGGCTCTATAATATGAACCCACCTATCCATTTTAAAAAGGTTATACAAAAAAGGAATTTTTGAATTTTCATAAACCCTGTAAAATTCTGTTGAAGCCCCTTCTTTAATATCAAGAATATTTCTTGATTCCCATTTTGAGGGTAAATCTCCTTGATAAGTCCGATAAATGGTCTCCCTCAAACCAAGTTCTGTTTCAAGTTTAAAAACATTGAAAATTCTTGTAGGATAAAAGAGCTTTGGAAATAAATCCCCCCGATGTGCTGCTCTTCCTCTCTCCCGCCAGAAATGGGTATATGAAGAATTAAGATCAAAAAATAATGGGGTATCCATGACTGATTGAGGAAAAACATGGAAGTTCAATTGAGGAAGTTTTTGAATAGTTTCATCATTACTCTCTTTTGTCAAATCATCATATACGACCCCCAAGGCTAAAAGACTGAATCGATCCCAATTCTTCCCACCAAATATATCAGACCTCAATTGCTGTCTACTTCTTGAATCAATCTTTGTAACTTCTGGCAGATCTTCATCAAAATCTCTTTGATATTCATGATCGCTGATATAGTTTATATTTCCTTTTAAATAAAAATCCTTAGGTAATTTCTGTTCATTTTGGATAAAAAATGCATAACGATTTTTCTCTATGACCTGATCATTAATAAAATAAAACCTCGCCTCTCCCTTGCTCTCTTTGGTGAATGCATATCGATATTCTATTCCCTCCTTAAAGCCCCTATCCCCAAGCCAATCAAGATAAAATGTGGAATCCATATTTTTAGCAATTGCCCAATAAAATGCATTCTTGATCTCTGGCCCATACTTCTTTGAGTATCCAAAATGTGGGAGAAGAAATCCTGTCTGTCTTTCACGTCTAACTGGAAAGACCCCTATGGGCAGATAAAGCATCGGGATGTTTTTCACATAGCACGTAGCGCCTTTTGCAACTCCAAATCCACCCAAAACTATCTCAAATACCTCTAATTCTTTAACTGTAAATTTCCATGAAGGAACATCTCCATCACAAGTGGTAAATGATCCATCTATCACTCGATAATGATTCTCTCCTAACTTCTCCACCTCTTTACCTGTGATATGAAAATTCTGATCTTTCAGAAAAATTTTTGCCTTTGTTATTTTCCCGGTTTTTGTATCCAGATTAACTTCTAAACGTTCACATTCAATCAGATCTTCATCTTCTCCTAAAAGCACATTTCCCCAGGCAATAACTTCTTTAGTTATCATATTCAACTGTGCATGATCTGCCTTTAAAAAGAAGTTTCCTCTCTTTAACTCCACTTTTCCATGGGCTTGATAAATTTGTCTCTCCCTTTCAAATATAAGTTGATCTGCTTCAATCTCCAAAGGTTCATCTCCTCTTCCTATTTTGGTCTTCTCAAATTGAATTTCAATCGCAAATGTTTTATTGAGGGAAATTAGAAAAAGAAAGCTCAGAATTAATCCAATAATTGACCGTTTGCAAATCATCGCATCCCCCGGGAATCAAAAAAGGCCTTTGCTTCTCCTATCGTATAGAGAGAACCTGTAATGCATAGAAGGTCTTCTTGATTCATTAGGGATAATCCTTTTTGAATAGCTTCATATAGATTCTCTATAATAATGGCCTTTTTCCCACTACCACCCATTCTTTTTTGAAGTAAAAAGGGAGAAGCAGCCCGGTCAATACTTGGTCGAGTTAGAATCACTTGAGATGCTAAAGGAGTAAGAAGGTTAAGGATAGATTTTATATCCTTATCTTTCATAATCCCTATGACAAGGATGAGATGTTTATATTTTGATTCCTTTTCCAAATATTCTTTAAGCACCATCGCACCTGCTTCATTATGGGCTCCGTCCAGGATAACCCTTGGTGAGGTAGAGACTAATTCTAACCTACCTGGCCAATGGACCTCTCTTAGCCCTTGAAGCATTGCCTCTGTTGAAACTGTGTAGCCAAGTTCATCCAAAACCTCTATTGCACCTAAGGCTGTTGTAGCATTAATGATTTGATGAAATCCCATTAGATTGATATGTACTCCCCAAAGTTTTCGATTTAATCCTTCATAATTAAAACTCATTTCCCCTTCTCTTTTATAACGGAAATCTTTACCTACACGATAAAAGGCCGATCTCTTCTGTCTGCATATCTCTGAAAATAGATGAATAACACGCGGCTGTTGGACAGCTGTTATTAGGGATTTCCCATGTTTAATAATTCCAGCCTTTTCTTCTGCAATCTTTAAGATGCTTCTACCCAGATACTCCATATGATCCTTAGAAATATTAGTGATAATGGACAGTAAGGGATCAACTACATTTGTAGAGTCAAGTCTTCCACCGAGCCCAACCTCTAAGATAGCCAAATCAACCATATTTTGTTTAAAGTATTGTAAGGCCATTGCTGTAGTGAAGTCGAAGAAGGTGAAATGGTTATCTATCTTTTTTGATTCAATTCTCTCTCTCATCCAGTTGGTAAGATTTGCAACTTCATCTTCTCCAATCTCTTTGTCATTGATTTTTATTCTTTCTGTAAAGCTTATTAGATGAGGAGATGTATAAAGTCCTACTCGATAACCTTCTTTCTGGAGAATTGAAGCCATCATAGCAGCAGTTGAACCTTTCCCGTTTGTTCCACCAACATGAATGGCCAAGACTTCATCTTGTGGGTTTCCAATAGCTTCGAGAATCCTTCTTACCTGAGTAAGTCCGAAAATCATTCCATACTTTTGAAGATTATAAAGATAATCCAAAGATTTTTTATAGGCATTGTTATTCATAAAAGAACCTATTGTCTTTCTCCTTTCTACCGAGCATTTCTAAAAGTAGAGCGATTGTATGACGTAAATCTTTTCGCTCTACAATAAGATCAATCATTCCATGTTCTAAAAGATATTCTGCTCTCTGAAATCCTTCGGGAAGCTCTGTCCTGATAGTTTCCTTGATTACTCTCGGACCAGCAAATCCAATCATAGCTTTAGGTTCCGCTATGATTATATCGCCGAGCATTCCGATACTTGCAGTCACTCCCCCTGTTGTTGGATCTGTTAAGACAGATATATAAGGAATATGAGCTTCGTGAAGTCTTGCAAGGGCTGCACTCATTTTAGCCATTTGCATCAGAGATAAGATACCTTCCTGCATTCTTGCCCCTCCAGATGCACAAAAGATTACAACCCCTACCTTTTTTTCGATTGCCCTTTCAATAAGACGAGTGATCTTTTCACCCACCACTGAACCAAGACTTCCTCCCATAAAATTAAATTCAAAAATGCCTATCATTACAGGTTGACCTTCAATCTTACCTTCTCCACAAATAACAGCATCTTTTTGACCTGTTGCTTCTTGAGATTCCTTTATCCTATGTGGATAACGTTTTGTATCCTTAAATTCAAGGGGGTCATCTGAGACAAGGTCTTCATCATATTCAATGAATGTCCCTGGGTCAATTAAGGATTCTATCCTCTTTCTTGCAGGAATCTGAAAATGGTAATTGCATTTCGGGCAAACCTGGAAATTCTGTTCGATGACCTTTCGGTAGATCATCTCATTGCAGGAATTACATTTGATCCAGAGATCTTCGGAAAACTTTGGATTTTCCTTTTTTTCTTTTTCTTCTTTTTCGAAATCCTCTCCTTTTTTAAACCAACTCATCTCTTTAATATTTCCTTTGCCATATATTCTATATAGGTTAATATAACTAACAAAAACACAAAGAGTTGTCAATTTGTATCTTCCGATTTTATGATAGAATTGTGAAAGGGATTCTTTCTTACATTGACTCTATAGCCTTCAAGGGTTATGGCGTAACACGTATAGGAGGGAAAGTTGTATTTGTTCCCTTTACTGTCCCTAAAGATGAGGGTTTTATAGAGATTATTGAGGAAAAAAAGGCATTCTCAATTGGGACATTAAGAAAGCTCATCACTCCTTCCCCATGGAGGATCTCTCCAGCCTGTGAACATTTCGGTAAATGTGGAGGCTGCCAATGGCAGCATATTGATTATCTAATTCAGACAGAATTTAAAAAGGAAATATTGACAGATATACTTAAAAGGCTTGGAAGATTTAAAGAAATTCCTCCAATCAATGTTATCCACTCACCAAATGTATATGATTATCGTTCAAGAATTCAACTAAAAATAAAAGATAATAGAATTGGTTTTTTTGAAATGAAATCTCATCGGCTAATCGATATCGACAAATGCCCTATTGCACATCCTATCATAAATAAAATTATTAATTTGATTAAAAAAGAACGATCTCTATTCTCTCAAATTGAGCAGATCGAAATAAACGTCTCACCTGAAGAAGCCCAAGGTATTCTTATCCTTCAAAATTTTTTACTCGACCCAAGAAAGAAGGAATATTTAATGGGATTTCTGAATGATCATCCAATCCTTAAGGGTATTGCTATTAAAACAAAAGGAGGTATTATCTCATTAAAGGACCCATTTTTATTTTACAAAATATCATTCACAGAAGGAAATCATATCAGGGAGGTTCGATTCAGAATCTCGCCTGGAAGTTTTTCTCAGATTAATCTCGAACAGAACCAAAAACTGGTAGAGACCGTTTTAGAATTTTCAAATGTTCATCAAGATGAAATAGCCCTTGATCTTTACTCTGGTGTTGGTAATTTTACAATTCCCATCTCCTATTTTGTAAAGGAAGCAATAGGCATTGAGGCCAGTAGGAACGCTTTCGATGATGCCTGTTTCAACATAAAATTAAATGGGATCAATCGTTGTTTTTTTATCCACGAAAGAGTAGAAAATTTTTTGAGCACTAAAATCACCAAAAAACCAAACCTTGTTCTTATCGATCCTCCAAGAATAGGTTGTAAGAGTATTCTTGATGCACTGATAAAGATTAAACCTGAAAGGATAGTCTATATTTCTTGTGAACCTACTACCCTCTCACGAGATCTCAGGTTAATGTATGAAAAAGGGTATTCCCTTAAAAAGATTTCCCTTATTGATATGTTTCCTCAGACTTACCATATGGAGGTCGTGGCATTAATCAAATTACTTTATTGAGAGGATACTCAATTATACCCACTGCTCCTCGCTTAATCAATTGGGGAATTAGATCACGAACAACCTTCTCAGAAACCATGACTTCAACTGCAAACCAATCATTTTGAAAGAGATTCGAAATAGTTGGAGCTGTAATACATGGCAGTATCTCTATTATACTCTTAAGGTCATTGGCTGAAACGTTCATTTTTAATCCAACCATACCCTCTGCCTGAAGCGCTCCTTGAAGTAGTAAGGCAATCTGGTCAATCTTCTCCTTTTTCCATGGATCCTTATAGGCTTCTCGATTTGCAATCAGTTGAGTGTTAGTCTGAAGAAGTTCTTCTACTATACGAAGTTTGTTAGCACGAAGGGTACTTCCAGTCTCTGTAACCTCAACGATAGCATCACAAAGCCCTTCGATAACCTTGCCCTCTGTAGCTCCCCATGAAAATTCTACATCTACCTTGATGTTTCTTTCTGCAAAATAGCGTTTTGTAAAATTGACCAGCTCTGTAAAGATCTTCTTTCCCTCAAGATCCTTCAATTCACGAATTGGAGAATCCTCAGCAACCACCAAAACCCAGCGGGCAGGGGCTAAGCTCGATTTTGAATAGATGAGATCCTTGACTACTACAACATCAGAACCATTTTCCAGAATCCAATCCTTTCCAGTAAGTCCCATATCTAAGGTTCCCATTTCAACAAAGCGTGACATCTCTTGGGCTCGCACTAAAGTACAACGTATCTCATCATCATCTATAACCGGGAAATAACTCCTTGAACTAACAGTAATTTTCCAACCTGATTTTCTAAAGAGTTCAATTGTCGCATTTTCAAGACTTCCTTTGGGAATTCCAACCTTTAAAATTCTCACTTTTTATATACCTCCTTTGGATCAAAAATCTTTTCTCCTTCAATCTGCCACTCTCCATCCTTATATTTATTGTGAAAACAGCTCCTATAACCAGTATGACATGCTGCATTACCTACTTGATTAACTTTAATTAAAAGTGTATCCCCATCGCAATCAAGATAAATCTCTTTGACCTCTTGAAAATGACCCGACTCTTCCCCCTTTAACCAAAGTCTTCCCCGAGATCTTGACCAAAAGCATACCTTCCCCTCTTCCAATGTCTTTTTCCAAGATTCTTCATTCATGTAGCCTAACATAAGAACTTCATTTGTGATCGCGTCTTGAATTATCACAGGAACTATTCCATTTCCCTTTTTAAAATCTATCATATTCACTGAGCAATCTCCTCAATATTAGATTAGTTTATTACCAAAAATTTTTTAACCCTAAATCCATCAAATATCAACCATTAATCTTTGATTAGTAGTTTTGCCATTTGAATTGCATTTTTAGCTGCAGATCCAGCGTGACAATTATTAAAAAAGATTAAGGTCTTGCCAGTTTTCTTAGAAATATCCTTAATATCAGGAATAAATTCTTTCAGTTCCTTCTCGCTATATAAATAATCATATCTTACAGAAATGGGTGAGTTAAACCAGTTTGGATTTCTTCCATGAAACCTGAAGTACCCAATATCAGAGGTTGCCTTCGGGAGATAAGGTATCAACCTTGGCAATTTAGGCTCATCAACGATGCAAAAACCGATGTTTCTTTGTTCCAGGAAATTGAACGTCTCTTGCGTTATCCAGACCTGATTTCTAAATTCAAAAACAAGAGGAATTCCTTCCATCTCTTCTTTAAATCTTTCAAGATAGTCTTTGTTTTCTCGGTTTGGTAAAAAACCATAAGGGAATTGAGCAAGTATGCATGCTAATTTACCTTCTTCAATCAGAGGTTTCATACTATATTTAAATTTTTTAAATATTTCTCTATTATCTATTAGCTCACCTGTTTCTTGATCTCTTATTTCATGTGTTAAACCCTTAAAGGCTTTGACCACAAACTCAAACTCCTCTGAGGTCTTTTTTGACATAGCTAAAAAGCTTTTCTGAGAGGGAAGACTATAGTAGGTAAAATTTATCTCAAGGGCATTAAACCCTAACTCTTTTTCATAAAATGGTAACATATCCTTATCTTTTAATCCTGGTGGATAAATAATACCTTTCCAATCCGGAAATGAGAAGCCACTTGTTCCAATCTTTATCATTTTGGGATAAATCCTTTCCAATATTATGCCTTCCCCCCAAAATCCTTTCCCATCATCTTCCATAGAAATTCTTCAATCTCTGGAGAAAGTGAAGGGACTTTGCTTTCGTCTTCATCCCTTTTGATTCTCAACTCATATAAGGCCTCAAGTTGGGGAATGATATTCTTTAGCTCTTGACTTCGTTCAACCTTTTGATCAATTAAGTTGCGTTGCTCTGCCGCCTTTTCATAATCCATTTTGTTGATTGGAATTTGAAACAATAAATTCAAAATCTCCATGAGTCTAAGTTTACCCAAGTAATCTTCTTCGACCTCTATATACTGAGGTAACGAAACAACAAAAACCATCGTTTCAATTCCAAACTCAGGGGCCTTCTGACTGATAAGATAAGTAATGGTTGTTGGACCTTGGTACTTGCTTTGTAATGCCCCAGATCTCTTTAAATCAGCCTGAGCCTCCTTTCCAAAAGCCCCTCCATTGACAATTAATGGTTTTGTGTGTGGAACAGCATCTAACATACTTCCCAAAAGGCAGTATCTCTTAGTATTAAATCTTTTTAAAATCTTTAAAATGGATTCCACATAAATTTCTGAATTGGAATGGGGTTCAAGAAGTCTAAGAAACAAAAAATCATTTTGTAAAACATTCTTGGAATAGCTTATTATTGTATTTGGGATTTTTAGCCGTCTAATTCCCTGTTCATCAAAATAAAGTACAGGTCGATATCGTGAAAAGTCAAAGAAACGTCCCGGGTTTCTAAGACGAGCAAATTCAATAGCCCCGCATTGAACTTCAAGTTCCTTCATGACTAAGCTTCCAACATTGTTAACATCTATCCATGGTCGTAGGATAGCAAAGGCTACGGGATCTTTCAATTCGGGAATTGGTTCTTTTAATTCAAAAGCCCCTAATCTCATAAGATTTTCCTCCAAAAGGAAAATTATCTTTTTTATTATTTTAAATTACAAATTGGATCAAGTCTACTATTTCAATAAAGACCTCCCCAAGTAAGAGTCCAGTTCCCATACCTTTTATTGACATCGTCTAAGGCTTTAAGAAGTCTTTCTTTCTTATCCAAATCTTCAAAAAGTTCTAACTGGTAACCTTCTTTTCTCAAAAAAGAGACCTTAACCCCTAAAAGTCTAATAGGTTTTGGATGAGAAATAGAATAAAAAATCTCCTCCACCTCTTTAAATATTTCATTCCCACTCGAGGTCCATCTTGAAAGTGTTTTTTGTTTGGTTAGGGTATAAAAATTGGAATAACGTACACTTAGGGTTACCCTCTTTCCAAATAATCCCTCATTTCTCATCCTTTGAGCTACCTTCTCGGAGAGTTGAAGTAAAACCTTTCTCAAAAAATTAAAATTGGAGCTATCTTTTTTAAGAGTAACATAATTACTTATGGATTTTTGTGGCTCTTCTACATCAAAAGGAATTATAGGTTCTTCGTCTAATCCGGAAGCTATCTCATAAAGCCTTTGACCAATTGCTCCAAATCTTTTGTTCAAAACCAAAGGGTCAATTTTTGCTAATTGGCCACAGGTAAAAACCCCCATAGCATTGAGCGAAGCTGTTAATTTGGGACCAATCCCAATCATCTTTGAAACCGGAAGATCTTCTAAAAAGGATTTCAAGTTTTCTTTGTCTATAATCAATAAACCGTCAGGTTTACCCAAACGACTCCCTAACTTGGCAATAAGTTTATTTGGACCAATACCAATTGAACAAGTAAGCTTCTCTTTATTTTTTATTATTTCTTTTATTGAATTGGCTATATTCGCAGGAGAACCAAAGAGGATTAATGAATCGGTTATATCCAAATAGGCCTCATCAATCGAGGCAACTTCAACCAAAGGAGTATAATCCTTCAAGATTGAAAAGATCCGGGAGGCGGTGGATTCATATTTTTTGTGATTTCCCTTAACCAGGATTAATTGGGGACATTTTCTCTTAGCCTCTTTAATAGACATGCCAGCCCGAATACCATAGGTTCTTGCTTCATAACTTGCCGAGGTTATCACGCTCCGCGAAAGAGATCCGCAAACAGCACAGGGCTTCCCTTGCAGAAAGGGATTGTCTCTCCTTTCCACAGAAACAAAAAAGGCATCCATATCCATGTGAAGGATAATGCGCTCTTTCATTTTTTTATGATAATTTTAATATTTTCTAAAGATTCCCACTAACTTTCCCAGAATCCGAATTCTTCTCTCTTCTTTTTTAATTACTATAGGAGCAAAATTTGGATTTTCAGCCTCAAGCCTAATGGTTTTTTTATCTTTAAAAAATCTCTTTAGCGTTACATCATCTTCAATCAAGGCAACTACGATATCCCCATTTCTTATTTCTGTGCGAGGATTAACCAATGCAAAATCCCCATCCACGATATGGGCCCCAAGCATACTATCTCCATTAACCCTTAGAAGAAACATATCTTCTGAAGAAACAAGTTTTCGGTCAAAATAAACGAAGCCTTCAATCTCTTCTTGTGGTATGATAGGTTCGCCTGCTCTTATCCTTCCTGCAATTGGGACAGCAACAACATTTTTAAAAGAACCCATAGTAGGATTTAAAATCTCTATAGCTCTTGAAATTCCTGGGCTCTTCTTAATGAATCCCTTTTTCTCGAGAGTATTTAAAATCTTTTGAGGTCCTCTTGGACCTCTTAACCCGAAGTGAGATGCAATCTCTCTTAGGGTTGGGGGAAATCCCTTTTCCTCAATATATTTTTTTAAAAATTCAAAAACCTTTTTCTGTCTTTCTGTTAGGATAGCTTGGGTATACATATGTAGACCAAATTTTAAAATAAAAAAAATCTCGTGTCAAGGTCTAAATTGCTTTATATTTTAAAAGATATTTCTTTCCTAATTATTCTACTTGGATTTCTTCACCCTCTATTTTTCTTGGCCATTCGATTTCCAGAATACCATCCTTAAGAAGTCTTACTTTTATATCGGTCTTCTTGAGCTCTGGATCAAGACGAAGTTTAAGAATATGAGAATCTTTTGTCCTTGAATAACTTGCTTTGAATGGCCTTAAGGAAGCCCCCATCCTGAAAGGGCCAAAGCGGAAATCAAAAAAGTCCTCCCAATCCTCAAACATTTTAATCCCTCCTCGTATAATTAATTTAAATCTCCAAGCTCATATTGAAGGATACCAACTAAAACGATTGAGGCAGTCTCGGTTCTCAATATCCTTTGACCAAATTTAATTGGGATAAAACCTTTTTCAATTGCTAATGAAACTTCATCCTCGGTAAAACCACCTTCTGGCCCAACTATGAGGTAAATCTTTTTATAAGGCCCCCTCTTTAAAACCTCTTTCAGCCCAATCCCATCTTTTTCCCACAAGATAATTTTTAAAGACTCCTTATCACCTAATTCTAATATATCTTCAAAGCTTTGATATTGTCCAATCTTTGGAATCTTGGATCTTCGACATTGCTGTGTAGCACGCCTGGCAATCTCCTGCCAACGATGTGCCTTTTTTTGTTTATTTTCCCTTTCTTCAATAGAAATCGATTTATTTGACTTAAAAGGAATAATAGCAGATACACCTAACTCTGTTGCCTTTTGAATGATCCATTCCATTTTTTCCTTTTTTGGAAGGGCCTGAAGTAGAATAATTTCAAGGGCAGATTCTGTTGGAGAAGTAAACCTATCGAAAATAATAATTGAAGCCTTTTCCTCGGCGATTGAAGTCACTCTTCCCCTAAAATCATTTCCCTTAACATCAGTTATTGTAAGTATACTTCCTCTGCGAGCCCTATGAAAACGAAGAGCCTCCATAAGAGGCCCTTCAATTAAGATTTCTTCTCCAAGCACTATAGGTTTATCAAAAAGAATTCTATCCATTCTTAGAAGACTTACTTTTATTTCTCTTTTTCTCTTCTTTGACTTCTTCTCCTCCTGCTCCTTCGAATTCCTTCAGTTTCATCCCCAATTCTCTTAATTTTTTATCGACAAGGTAATTGACAGTTCCCTCTTTAAAACTTCCATCCTCTAATCTTTCCCCTGCTTCTACACCTGTTAAAATCTCAATTCCTTCGTCAATGGTTTTTATTGGATAAATATGAAATTTCCCCTCTCTTACTGCCTCCACAACATCCTTTCTCAACATCAAATCGTTTAAATTAAGATAAGGGATAATCACACCCTGTTTTCCTGTTAATCCTTTAGCCTTGCATACATCAAAAAATCCTTCTATCTTTTCGTTCACTCCACCAATTGGCTGAATCTCCCCTTTTTGATTTACCGAACCCGTAACAGCAATGTCCTGTCTTAGGGGAAGTCCTGAAAGGCTTGAAAGAATAGCATAGACCTCTGTAGAGGAAGCACTATCTCCATCCACTCCACTATAAGACTGTTCAAAACAAAGGCTTGCACTCATTGTAATTGGCTTATCCTGAGCATACTTACCCCTTAGATATCCTGCTAAAATATAAACCCCCTTATTGTGGATTGGACCACTCATCTCTGCTTCCCTTTCAATATTTATTATTCCAGCCTTTCCCATAGAGGTCTTTACAGTAATTCGAGAGGGTTTACCAAATACGTGGTCTCCTAAATCATAAATAGATAAACCATTGACCTGTCCAACAACCATTCCATCTGCATCAATCAGTATTGTTCCATCTTCGATCATCTCTTGAATCTTCTTTTCGATAAGGTTAACCCGATATATCTTTTTCTCAATTGCCTTATCAACATGTTCTTCTTTAACAACTTCACTACCATCCTTTTCAGCCCAATAATTCGCCTCTCTTACAATATCAGCAATTTGATGAAAACGGGTAGAAAGTTTTTTCTGTTTCCCTGCTAATCTCACTCCGTATTCTACTACAGCAGCAATCCCCGTTCGGTCAAAAGGCCTGAGTTTATCTTCGTCACATATCTTTCTAATGAAAGAAGCATATTGTTTAATCCTTTGTTCATCCTTATCCATGACCGAATCGAAATCTGCCTTTATCTTGAAAATCTTCTTAAAATCATCATCCAAATTGTATAGAAGATAGTAGAGATAAGCATCCCCAATCATGATAACCTTTGTATTACATTCTATAGGCTCTGGCTTAAGGGCAGAGGTAGCAAAAAAATAGAATGGATCGTAATTCTGAATTTCTATTACCTGATTCTTCAAAGTCCTCTTCAACGCAGGCCACACTCCTGGTTCTATTAGCGCATCCATTGCATTAAATATAAGGTAACCTCCATTTGCCCTCAAAAATGAACCAGCCTTAATATGTGTAAAATCGGTCTTCCATACTCCTGACCTTTCAACAACTCTTTCAATCGTTCCAAACAGATTCCTATAATTTGGTGTCGTCTCAACTATGATAGGAGCCCCTTTTGTTTCTGAATTATCAACCACTACATTAACTTGATATTCTGTAAACGTATCTACAGGTTGAGGTAAGGTTAATCCAGGAATGGGTGGAATTGGTGGTTCTTCTTTCTCTCTGAATCGATGAAGATTTGCCAGGATATCTTCTTGAACCTCATCGAGATAATTATGAACTTTCTCATAAGGAAATTTTTCTTTGATATCAGATATCGAGTCTTTGACAACTGGAAAGATTACTTCATTATCCAGTGCTGAAAGTGCTTCTTTTATCTCTTTTTCTGAACGTCTGGTCTCTTTAAAGATATTTTCCAATTCATTTATGAGACCAACTTGTTTTTCCTTTATCTTCTCCAAATCCTCCTTTGGAAATTTGTCTTCTTCTGCCAGGCTCTCTAATTGCTCAATATTCACCGGATTCCCTTCAATCACTGGAAAGATTCCTGGCCGAGAATAAGGCCCCATCTGGATTTGAACAAGGGCAAACCCCTCCTTATTGACTTTCTTCTCAAAATCCCGAAACATTTCGGCCTGTTTAGTTCTAAATTTCTCAACAAGCTCTTTTTTCTTATTCAGATAAGTCTCGTTTTCAAAAATAAGAGGAATCTTCTTCTTTAGCGTTTCAATCAATGTCTCCATCTCTTTTTTAAAGGCATTACCCTGTCCGGCTGGTAGACTTAACATATGTGGCATATCAGGATTCTTAAAATTGTTAACATAACATATATCATTAGGAATCTTTCCTTTAACATCCATTTCCTCTAAAACCCTTTTGATAGTTGTAAAACGACCTGTTCCAGACAGACCAGTAATAAATATATTGTATCCAATACTGTTTATACTGAGTCCGACTTTAATAGCTTCTAATGCCCGATCTTGGCCAATAATCTCTTGACAAGGTGAAATATCTGCCGTAGTTTCAAAAGGAATTTTATTTGGATCACATTTCCATCGCAATTTCTCAATAGGAACCTCTTCAAATGTTTTATTTAACATAATCTCCCTCCAATAATTTTTCTGTTTTCTTATGGCAATTTTTATAATAGATTGGTCGAAAAGTCAATCAAAATCGGAAAGTAAAATTAGGGAATCAAAAAATTAGGCTTAGATACCTTCTTTAGCCAATTCCTGGATCAACCCCTTGGCCCTCTCTGATAATCTCTGAGGAACCTTAACAATCACCTTTACATATTCATCTCCCCTACCGTTTCCATTAAAATGGGGGATACCAAGGCCTTTCAATCTTAATTTTGTATGGCTTTGCGTTCCTGGTGGAACCTTAACCTTCTTTAATCCCTCAAGCGTAGGTACCTCTATTGTTGTTCCAAGTGCAGCTTCCGAGAAGCTTATCTCTTTTTCAACGATAATATCATCTCCCTCTCGAACAAAGTAGGGATGTTCTGCAATAGATATTCGAAGATATAAATCTCCTGGAGGTCCCCCGTTTTTTCCCTCCATCCCCTTGCCAGAAAGTCTCAATTTTTTTCCAGCAGAAATACCAGGCGGGATTCGAACAGAAACCTCTTCCAATTTACCATTTTTTCTATAAGAAATCCTCTTTTCGGCCCCTGAAGCTGCTTCTTCCAATGTGATAGTCAAATCATAATATATATCCTCTCCCTTTTGGGGGCCCCACTCCATATCTTGGTACCCATACTGGCTACCAAAAAAGTCACCAAAATCAAAACCTCCCCTTGTCCCAAAACGAAACTCCCGTCTCCCACCTCCACCAAATAGGTTTGACAAGATCTCGTTAAGATCGAACCCTCGAAAGATGTCTTCTTGAGTAAATCTCTGATGGAAGCCCTCTGCTCCAAATGTATCATATTGTTTTCGCTTTTCCTTATCACTTAAAACTGCATATGCCTCATTGATTTCTTTAAAACGTTCCTCTGCCTCTTTTTTATTAGGATTCCGATCAGGATGATATTTCATGGCGAGCTTACGATAAGCCCTCTTTATCTCTTCATCCGTAGCATTTCTGCTCACTCCTAATATTTCATAATAATCCTTTTTGGCCATTACTCTTTAACCTCTAATCTTTGGTCTGATTCTCTTCTATAAATTTCGAGAATCATCCTATTAAGATACCCTTCTGGATCATCAACTGCTTCCTTTGTAATGACAAATCTGCTTTGTCCTGTCTTTTCTCGAATCAACTCAAGTCCATATTCGTAATCCTTAGAAAGGCGGGAGAAAATAGAACTCCATTGGCCTTCTACATTGAGGATAATTTCAATTATCCTATTAAGAGCCTCTTCGTTGAATTCAATCTCAAGTCCTGTCCTGCGATTGAAATCGCGTTCAAACCTCTCTACCTTTTTTCTAATCTCAACCACTTCCTCAAAGACAGTATTAACATCATATCCTTTTTCAACCATACGATTTGCAATAAGTTCAATTTGATTTTCTGGAAACACATAATCGTAACGTTTTTCAAATTCAGACTTTCTTTTTAAAATAGATTCCTTAAGAGCCAGCTTTTCTTGCGCCATTAATTCATCAAATTTCTTAAGCATCTCTGGATTCTGTGGATCATTAAGAAGTTTTTCTAATTCCAACTCCGGATTCTCAACAACGGCACGGGTCACTACAAATTTCTTAATATTCGTTGAAGGCAATCTTTTTTCAAATTTTATCAAAACCTTCTCCACTGCACTCACCAAACCCCTTGCCCCTGTTTTCTCCTCATAGGCCCTTTGTGCGAGCTCATAAAGGGCTTCATCTTCAAACTGTATATCTATTCCATAAGACTTAAAATCCTTCTTTTTACCAAGAATGATGGGATTATTTGGGTTCTTTAGAATAGCATATAGGTCATCAACCTCAAGCTTTTCAAAAACTACTGTCACAGGAAGTCTTCCAATAAATTCAGACTCAAATCCATAGGCAATAAGATCCTCAGCCTTAACCTGTTTAAGGTATTCAGCCCTCTCATCCTTGGAGCGAATCTCAGCTCCAAAGCCAATTCCTTCCCTATTTAATCTTTTCTTTATGATTTCTTCAAGACCATTGAAGGCACCACTCATGATAAAAAGTATATGTTTTGTATTAATCGTCCTTTTCTCCCTTTTTCCAGTCTTCCTGTATTGTTCAATCGCTTCGAGCTGTGATATTGGATCGTGAGGCACTTTAAGGTCTACTTCTGTTTCTTCCATAGGCTTAAGAAGTGCCCTCTGGACTCCTGTTCTTGAGACATCAGGGCCAATAATATTGTTTGAAGAAGCTATCTTATCTACCTCATCGATGTAAATAATTCCATATTGTGCAAGTTCAATATCTCCATTGGCTTCATAAACCAAATCCCTTACTAAGTCCTCTACGTCTCCGCCGACATAGCCTGTCTCACTAAACTTCGTAGCGTCTCCTTTTACGAATGGAACACCAATCTTTTTCGCAATTAATTTGATAAGATATGTCTTTCCCACCCCAGTGGGTCCGATCATCAAAATGTTGTTTTTAATGTGACCAACCCCTTCATATCTGGTTTTCCCTTTAGTCATCTCCGTAAATTTAATTCTATTGAAATGGGTGCAAATCTTTGTTGCCAAAACAGCCTTAGCCTCATCTTGTCTTATAATGTAGTCATTTAAAAAGGCCTCAAGTTCCTCAGGTTTTAAATCAAAATTGATCTTTCCTTTTCCCTCACCTGTTTCCTTCTCTTCTTTGGAAACCTCCTCAGTCTGTGGTTTGGGAAAAAGCATTGGAACAACCAATCTTATACGATCTCCATACTTTTTACCTAAATATTCGTTCAATTCCTTTTCCAGCTCTTTTTGGTCAGGAACCTTTGAGCTAAATTCTTTCATTGATATACAATCCCTCCTATTTTGGTTTCTAATTAAATTTAATCATTATTAGTCTTTTTTTCAACTATTTTTAACAATTAGGTGCTTAAACAAATTGGATTGATTTGAGCTTATCCCCATCCCAGACAAATTTACGCCTTTTTCTTTTCTGATGAATCTCTTCATCTTGAAGTAGAGCACCTACTAATAATGGCAGGGCAATGGTGGCATCTACATAAACGGCTGCATAAGATGATTCCTTTTCAATCTTTCCCCAAGACTTCGCCTCTTCAAAAGTGCAACCTGACAGTCCTCCCCATTTTGGATCATCAGTTGTTATTTGGAATGCATAACGATGTCCACTTTCTTTTCTGAAAATAAGCTCACTGACAGGACCAAGCTGTTGGATATAGTTTTTAGGAACTCCACCTCCTATATAAATTGCACCTGTCACTTTTGACATCTTTTTCAATTGGGCGATCTCATAGTTATCTCTGACTTGATCTATGAGTATTCTTTTTGAATAATTCTCTTTTTGCGCATGAATAAATGTAAGTCCAATTCCTATAGAACTATCACAGAGTGCAGGAACAAAAATGGGGACTCCATATTTAGAAGCTGTTTTAATAATAGAATTCTCATCTTTTAATTGTTTCCCTAATATCTCAAGATATCGTCTCGAAGAAACAACCTCCTCCTTCAGCTCTTTTGGTATATTTGATAAAAGGCTAATGACCTTGTTTATTTCATCATCATCCATAAAGGCATCATAAACCCTCACAATTCGATGTCGTCTTAGAAGGTCATCATCTCCTTCCTCTGTTCCAATATAGTGTGAATACCCAAAACCTTCAAAAATATCATGAAAGATATTTGCACCTGTTGAAACAAGTACATCGAACAATTTCATTTCTATCATATCTCGGATCACCCTTCTCATTCCGCCAGGAATCATAGCTCCAGAGAGACCCAAAAATATGATACAATTAGGCTCTTTTAGCATCTTCCTGAAAACATCAAAACATTTAAACATATTTCTACTCTGAAACGATGTATATCGAAATCCTTCAAGGAGATCTAATAGAGTCTTAGTCTTTCTAAGGTCAATATGTTTTATGGGTTGATTAAGAAATTTCCTCTTTTCCTTTTCCATCTCCAAACCTCTCTTGAAAGATTTTTGTGAAAAATATCAAATAAAAACAAATAAGTCAAGGCTTTCTCTTAAAAATTTAAATTACAAAACTCTAAAAATCTTGACAATTAGAATGAAATACGATAATTAGAAGTGATTGTAAAGGATAATTTATTTTGGAAAGGTTAGAATTATATGAAAAATCGTTCAATTAGAATAGGAATTGTTGGTGTTGGAAATTGTGCAAGTGCACTTCTTCAGGGGATTGAATTTTATAGAAACCTCAATCAAAAGAACCCAGATTTTGAACCACTTGGCCTTATGCATCTAAATATAGGTGGCTATAAACCATGGGATATTGAAGTAGTAGCTGCCTTCGATATCGATCGAAGAAAAGTAGGAAAACCTCTAAAGGAAGCCATCTTTGCTAAACCTAATTGTACAAAAATTTTCTTTCCCAACCTCAATGATTCGGGAGTGATTGTATTAATGGGAGAAGTCTTAGACGGAGTTTCAGAGCATATGAAAGACTACCCTGAAGAATATACATTTTTAGTTTCAGATGAAAAGCCTTGCAATGTAGAAAAGGTCTTAAGGGATTCAGGTACTGAAATTCTTCTTAATTATCTTCCAGTTGGATCAGATAGAGCAACAGAATTCTATGCTGAGGCTTGTCTTTCAGCAGGAGTAAGTTTGATTAATTGTATGCCAAGCTTTATTGCATCCGATCCAATATGGGCAAAAAGATTTGAAGAAAAAGGTATTCCTGTAGTAGGAGATGATATCAAATCCCAGATGGGAGCAACTATCATCCATAGGGTATTAACTAAACTCTTTGAAGATCGTGGAGTCCGTTTAGATCGAACATATCAAATCAATACCGGAGGAAATACTGATTTTCTTAACATGTTAAATCGAAACCGTTTAAAGAATAAAAGAATTTCTAAAACCGAAGCGATTCAATCATTGTTAGGAGCTCCACTTGATCCGGAAAACATCCACATTGGTCCCTCTGATTATGTTCCATGGCAGAAAGACAATAAAGTCTGTTTCTTGAGAATGGAAGGTAGAGGTTTCGGAGAAGTTCCTTTGAATCTCGAATTAAGACTATCTGTTGAAGATTCACCAAATAGTGGAGGTATGGCTATAGATGCTATTAGATGTTGTAAACTGGCGAGGGATCGCGGAATTGGAGGTCCACTTATTTCAATCTCAGCCTATGCCATGAAACATCCTCTCATTCAATTTCCAGACGATCAAGCTAAATTAATGGTAGATGAGTTTATTGAAGGTAAGAGGGAAAGGTAATTCAATAAACTTAAAATTTTAACAGAAAACTGAGAAGATTTTTTTCTCGAGGGTGAAAACAACAGATAAATTATTTTGAGTCTATATAGAGTTTAAAAAATGTGAACCTTAAAATTTCAATTTACAAATAAAAATCTCACCTGATTTCAGGCAACGAAAACCCTCTTTCTTTTAACCATCTCACTATATAGGAAATTGGTCTCTCCTGAGAACTTTTTACTTCTTTTAAGAATTGAATGAAACATTTCATATCTCGGCCTAAAGATTCATAAAGGGCTTCAAATAACCCGAGATTATTGATATATCTTTGATATGCCAATATGACTGCATTATTAATTTCTAATTGATCAAAATTTTTATAACATTCTGTCTTCAATTGAACCTTTAAATTACTAAATTTTTCTTTAATTTGAAGAAATATTTTCTCCCTCCCTCTCAATTTCTCCTCTCTCGAAACAGGTTGGCTATAAAAATCTAATAGTGTGTTATGAACTTGATGAATCCATTTTGCAAAAATAAGGTCATCCTCCTGATACTCCCTTGCTATAGAAATTATCTCTGAATCTGAACCATATCTTTCTTTCAAAAACTCAATGGACCCTTGATTACCAATGAAGGTAGCCATCTGTTCATTAAATTCAGTTTCTCCTTTAAAGTAGATAGTGCTATGAGCCATTTCGTGCAATATGATATTAGCAAGTAAAGGTTCGTGTAATTTTAGTAATGTAGAAAATATAGGATCCCTAAACCAGCCTAATGTACTATAAGTACTCACCTTTTGAATAAATGTATCAAATCCTTTATTTTCTAATTTTTCTCTTTCTTTGAGAACATCTTTTAATTTAAAAAAACTCTTATAAGTTACTTTGCCAACTATTGGAAATTTCCAGCTTTTAAGCTCAAGTCTATCCTTTTCAGAGGCAGTAATCACATATAAAACATCTTTTGTTTCAAAGAATGTTGAAAAACTTTTAGTTTCTTTTAAACCGAGTCTTCTTTCACCAAATTGCTTAACTTCCTGGACAAAAATAATCTTCTCCTTTAATTCTTTATCAATTTGGTTATCTTCTAAAACCTCTTGAATGGGAATACTATGAAAATGGATATAAGATTGATGCCAACCCAATTTAGAGAAATAAAGAATATGACTACATCCTATTAATGGAATGGAAATAAGAAGAGATAAAAAAAGCTTTAATCTCATCGTCTGGATTTCTGTAAAATAACTACCAAACCCATGAGGCCAAAACCAATGAGATCATAAATGGCCACAGGATAGACTAATAGAAGCCCTGCGGCCAAAAGCATGATTCTCTCATAAAGTGTTGTTTTTTTAAGAAACCAGTTTTCAACACCTCCTGCAAGTGCTGCAATTCCAAAAAATGCGGTAATGGTTGTCCAAATTATATCTGTCATGGGTCCTTTTAGAAGAATACCAACCCCTTTTGGATCGAGTGTAAACATGAAAGGAACAATAAAAGCAGGTAATGTATATTTCCACGCATACATAGTTGTCTTGTAGGGATCTCCTCTGGTCAATGCTGCTGCAGCAAAACAGGAAAGGGCAGTTGGTGGTGAAACCTCCGATAAAATTGCATAATAGAAGACAAACATATGAGCAGCAAAATCTGGAACACCTAATTGTGTAAGGGCTGGAGCTGTAATAACTACAGCAATAATATAGGATGCTGTCACCGGAACAGCAAGTCCAATAACCCAAACAATAATGGCAGTATAGATGGCAGTAAGGAAAATACTTCCTCCTGCATAGGCAATAATAATCGAACTAAATTTTAATCCAAGGCCTGTAAGGGTAACAACCCCTACAATAATCCCTGCTGCAGCACAAGTGGAAGCAACGCTAAGGACCCCAATTGAACCATTTCTTAAGGCCTTAATTAATTTTCCAAGCCTAAGGGCTGTATCTTTCCTGAGGAAACTAACTAAATAAGCAATCACTGTAGCCCAAAAAACCGCCATTATTGGAGTAAAACCAAGAATCATAATTACAACAATTGCAATAAGAGAGATAAAATGGAATCCATAAAGTTTTGTAAGATCCCACAGACTATAAGTCTTATCAAAGGTAATCTCTTTTACCCCAAATTTTTTTGAATCAAGCTCAACCATCAAGAAGATTGACCAGTAATAAAGACATGTTGGGATACAGGCCATTACAATAACATCCAGATAGGAGATTTTCAAAAATTCGGCAATGAGAAAGGCTGCCGCCCCTAAAACAGGAGGAGAGAGAATAGCTCCAATCCCACCAGCAGAGAGAAGTCCACCAGCAGCCTCTCTATTATAGCCTGCCTTTGCAAGCATAGGATAGGCAACTGATCCTAAAGTAACGGTGGTTGCTACTCCACTTCCAGAAGGCCCCCCGAGAAGAAAAGAAGCCAAAGTCACTGTTCTACCAGCTCCAGTAGGTTTTCCGCCCATTGCAGCAAATGAGAAATCAATAAAAAATTTTCCTGCTCCAGAAACCTCCAGGAATGCACCATAAATTGTAAATAGAATTATAAATGTTGAAGAGACATCAATGGGGACACCAAAAATACCTTCGAGGGTCATATACATATGTCCAACCAACCGATCCAAATCATAACCACGGTGGGTCCATGGATGTGGTAAGTAAGGACCAACGAAGGCATAAATGATAAAAATTATTACTACAGCAGGCATGATCCAACCTGTTGTTCTTCGAGTTGACTCCAAAACAAGAAGAATCAGAATAACCCCAAAGAGCACATCTAATGAATTTGGGACGACAGATCGGTAAATGAACTCTTCAAAATCTATTAACATATAAACAATCACAACAACTCCCAAAATTGCCAAAATATAATCATACCAAATAATGCGATTTTTAAACCTCTTAAATGAAGGAAATACTAAAAATGAAAGAAAGAGGACAAACATTACATGGATACCCCTTAAGACTTGGGTTATTATCACACCAATCGCCGCATAGAGATGTAGAAGAGACATGATAACTGCCACAATAGTAATGAAGGAATCCATCCTTCCAGTTAACCTTCTCGATGGACCTTCTTCCTCTTCAATATACTTTTCAGCTGCTTTTAAAGCTTCTTCAGTAATTATGTCCTGACCCGGTTTCTTTTCTTCTACCACAAATACCTCCTCTTTATTTAAGCTAATTAAATTCCGAATTTCCGCACAAATTTGAAATAGAATATTAGAATTTATAAAAAAAAGGCCTTCCCAAGTGATACTGTTGTTACTCTTATTCGAATTCTATCCCCTTTGTCTCCAATTTCACTAAAGTAAATCTTTTCCCCTTTTATAATTATCCCCTGCCATTCTCCCATACCTCGCCTTACAATAAAGACTCTACCAAGTCTTTTATTAATTTCATGACACTCTTTAGTATCCTCAAAACCATAATACTCCATCACCCCAGGACTTTTAGTTTTGATGCCTTTGAGAATGATAGTATCTTTTTCTACTATAAACTCTTCAATTACTTGTTCTTGGTAAATTGAATGAATATAAAACATTGAAAATCGATTGGAAGGATCAATCCTAATATGGATTAATTGCTTTTTATCCATATTTTCTATGAATAGGAGAGTCACTTTTTTAAAAAGAAAAAACCCTCCTCCTATGATCAAGAAAATCAAAGCAAGGAGGGCTAAAATCTTTGTTTTCAATTATTTAATTTTAATCCCTTTCTCTGTAAAATAACGAATGGAGCCTGGATGGAATGGAATTGGAGAACCTCCTGCAGCTTGAGGTTCAAATGAAAGCCACCTTGCCTCCCTATGAACCGAAACTAACTCCGCTTTATGTTCAAATAGTGTCTTTACGATATCATAAGCAACCTCAACCTTCATATTTTCGTTACAAACCAAAAGGTTCCAAATTAATGCTACAGGTACATCGACATCCTGACCGGGATAAGTTTTTGCTGGGATAATTCCTTTTATATAAAGAGGCCCATACTTATCTCTCATCTTAGGTATGGCATCTTCATGGCCTATTAGTTTAATCTTAATCCCCGGAGTTGCTCCAAGATCAGTAATAGCAGCTGTTGGAAGCCCTCCATCCCAAAAGAATGCATCAATCTTTCTATCTTTTAATGCACCTGCAGATTCTGATACTCCCAATCGATCCCTTTTCATATCTTTATCAGGGTCAAGTCCATAGGCTTCAAGAACTCTCAAAGCCTTCACTTCTGTTCCACTTCCAGGAGCACCTGTGGATACTCTCTTTCCTTTAAGATCCGAAACCTTCTCAATCCCAGTCCCTTCAATTGTAACAACATGCATATTATTTGGATAAAGAACAGCTACCGTCCTTAAAGGAATCTTTTCCTTAAACTTTCCTTTTCCCTGATAAGCATCCCATCCAACATCTGCCATTATTAAAGCTAAATCTGCCTTTCCTCTACCAATCAAAAGGCAATTATCAACAGAGGCAGTTGTAACCTCAGCTGTAGCCTCTAAGTAAGGAATATATTTTGATAAGATACTTGCCATTCCTCCTCCCAATGGATAATAAACACCTCCTGTTCCCCCTGTAGCGATAGAAATTCGGACAGACTTCTGTGCCCAACCCAAAGATACACTAAAAACAAAAAACGATATTATTATAGATATTATGAATAATCTCTTCATTGGAAATCCCTCCTCGTATAATATTTTTTTATTAATTATTTTTATACTAAACTAAAAAAGAATGTCAACAAAAATTTGTGAGACCTAAAAAGGGTTTTCCAATGTATGATAATATTTGAAACTAATTAGAGATAGGTTGATGGCTGATTAACATCTCCCCTTTGAAAATTCTGTAGGAAGTATTTTTCAACCAATTTTCATCATCCTGATTAGGAAAATCTTTTCGAAAGAAAGCTCCCCGACTCTCTTTTCGAAGTAAACTCCCTTTTAAAATTGCTTGAAGGATTAGTAAAATATTTTCTAAATCCCTTTTCAAGAAAAGGTCCTTTACTCTTTCTGGATAAATCCTTTCTATCTTCTTCTGGATGGAATCTAACTGATTTAATCCTTCTTTTAATAAATTTTCTTCTCTAATAGGCCCTGCGTATTTCCATGCCAAATTTTTAATCTCTTTTAGAAGATCTCTTGGATTATCGAAAATTCCCTTCCTCTTTTTCAAATATTCTTTAATCCTCTTTTCCCCTCTTTTCTTCATTGATTCTGTAAGACTAAACTCCCTTCCTTGGGCATATTCAGCAGCTGATTGGCCAGCAATCCTACCGAAAACCAAACATTCAGTCAAAGCATTTCCTCCGAGACGATTGGCTCCATGAATTCCCCAAACGATTTCTCCCGAAGCAAAAAGACCAGTAATATCTGTTCTACAAAAATCATCTATTTTTAGACCTCCCATAAAAAAATGTGCTGCTGGTGAAATAAGAAAAGGCCTCTGCCTAAAGGGAAATTTAGATTTCTTTAAAAAATTTAGTGGGAAACGTTCCCACCTCCAATCTGGAACTCCTCTTAAATCACAATAGATATCTCCCTTCTGAGAGGCTTCATAAAGTTTTATGGATAAATAATCCCTGTGGAATATAATTGCCTGATGATAATCACACTTTATCCCTAATGCTTCAATGGGATCTTCACCTTTCTCATTAAGAAATTTCATCTCTTTGGGAAAAGGTGGAATCAGAATAATACTTGAAAGCTTTGGTTCTGCTAAGACAAAAGGATAAAATTGAATAAATTCGAGATCAAAAATCGGTACTCCTGCCCGTAGGGCTATTGCGTAACCATCTCCCAAAATACTTTTTTGATTATCATTTCTAATAAATATCCCACCTGCTCCACCCATAGCCAGGATAATTGCCTTTGAATGTACAAAAAATGGTCTCCCATCTCTGAAAAATCCTAATGCTCCAATGATCCTGTCCTCATCAATCAATAGTTCAAAAATAACCGCTCCTGGCAATAATCCTACAGAACTTCTTTTTAATCTCTCAATCAAAATCCTCATTAATATAATTCCTGGTAACAGATAAGAACCCTCTTCTCCTTTCACCTCATAACCTCTTCTCCCTTCAAAAAGTGGCACTCCAAACTCCATAAGTTTTTCAATACACTCACGTGCTCTATCGGTTAAGATTCTCACTAATCTTTGTTGACTTAATCCTTTACCATATTTTAATGTTTCATTAAGGTGATCTTCTCTTGAATAATTTGTTGTCTCTGCTGCAAAAAATCCGCCTGCTAATGAGCTATTTGTTCCCATTCCAATTGAAAATTTCCCTGTAATTAGAACTTTTAAACCAGCGCTTTCAGCTTCGAGTGCACCAACAATCCCAGCTAAACCACTACCGATAACAAGGACATCTGTTTGAATCTCTTCCATAGATTATTCTTCACCTATTTAGTGAATTATATACCTTTTGAATCGTTACATATCAATGGTTTTACTTAATTTCCCTTACCTCTTCAAGTTCAAATTTGATCTTACCTACTGGTAGAATCAATTCTATGGCAACTGGAATCCTTTTTGGATTATCTGTAACCCAGATTCTTATTGTTCCCTCCTTCTCACTAAATGTAGAAAAAGAAGTTTCTGATTCAATGCATAGGACATTGAGTTCATCAATTTCTTTGAATTTCAAAACCTCCTTCTTTGAATGAAAAACCATTTGCCGAACTTTAACCCCATCATAAACTGAAAGATTTATCTCTCTTTCAGGAGAAAATTCATCCTTTAAATGGTATATTAAAAAAATTGTAAGTGGATCATAGGTTGAAGGAGGCAGGGGGATCTCTTGCTTCTCTTTACTCAAACTTTTCTCAACAATAACTTTATGATCATGATGATTAAATTTATGAGTTTGGACATAATTTTTCTTTTTTATTAATACACCATCCTGATCAATCTCCTTTATATATTGAATGGGAAGTAACGTCTCTGCATCAACCATAGAGATAAATCGATTATTCATTCGAAATAAAAAGGTGGTATGGGGTAAAGAACAAACAACCGCTTCAATTTGAATAGTTGGTTTACCATGATAAATCGATTTGTTTCCAATCCTAATTGTGGCATGAAGAATGGTAATCCCAAATTTTTTTGCAGTGTAAATAAAGAACTTTCCTGGTTCAGAATATAAATTCTCCACTTGCATCGGTATTTCAGCTCTTATTATTGGTAGGATAAAAAATAAGAAAATCGCATTAGGAAAAAGAATAAATATTATATTAAAATTTCTCTTGTCCATGAATAGGACTAAATCTCCTTATTTAAAAAGAAATTATTTTATAGCTATTATTATCCACAATCAGAATAGCCACAAAGACACTTCGCACAACCTTCCTCAAAGATGAGTGGCCCTCCACATTCAGGACATGCTCCTCTATGACGTTCGGGATAGGATCCTTTTCTTACATCTGTTATTGATTCAACCGATCCACTTACTTTTATTGATTCCAACTTATTTTGCGAAATTTTAGGATTTTCTTTCTTTGATTGAAGATGCCATTCAATAGCTTTTGCAACTGCATCTGCGCATGAGAGTATCTTTCCTTCTTTATACCATACTGGTGCATGACAACTTATTCCCTTAAGTTGTTTAATCACATTTTCAGGTTCAATCCCTGAACGGAAAGCCAGAGATACAAGACGACCAATGGCTTCTGATTGTGAAGCTGCGCATCCACCAGCCTTTCCAATTTGATTAAAGATCTCAAAAAGATTTCCCTCCTCATCTTCATTAATAGTTACATAAAGGTTGCCACATCCTGTGCGAATCTTTCGAGTAGAACCATAAATCACATCCTGACGAACTCTTGGACCTCTTTCTTGTCGGTATATCAATTCTTCTTTATAACAGCGATCCCTTCCAGGAGAAAGCATTCCCTTATATAAAACTTGCACTTCTCGACTCCTATCTCTATAAATAGTTACTCCCTTACAACCCAACTCATAGGCCAAGCGATAAACCCTTGCTACATCGTCCACAGTTGCATTATGTGGAAAGTTAACCGTTTTTGAGACAGCATTATCAGTATATTTTTGAAAAACTGCCTGCATCCTAACATGATCTTCAGGTGGAATATCGTGTGCTGTTACAAAAATTTCCTTAATCCTATCAGGAATCTCTTTTAAATCCTTTATTTGACCATCCTGAGCAATTTTTCTCATAAGATCTTCTGAATAAAAACCTTCTTTTTTGGCATATTCCTCAAAAAATGGATTTACCTCTAAAAGTTCCCTACCATCCAATACACGCCGAATAAATACAAGTGCAAATATTGGTTCAATACCTGAAGAGGTTCCTGCAATAATAGAAATTGTTCCGGCAGGGGCAATGGTTGTTACTGTTGCATTCCTCATAGCATCCCATTGCGTTTTTAACCTGCTTCGTTCAAAATTTGGAAATGATCCTCGTTTTAATGCCAAATCCCTTGATGCCTTTTTCCCCCACTCCTGAATGAAGGCCATAACCCTTTCTCCAATTTCATAGGCTTTTGGATGATTATAGGGAATTCCAAGTTTTATAAGCATATCTGCAAAACCCATGACTCCAAGACCAATCTTTCGATTACCCTTTGTCATTGTTTCAATCTGAGGAAGGGTATATCGATTCATGTCGATAACGTTATCTAAGAAATGAACTGCCTTCTCTGTTACCTCGCCAATTTTCTTCCAATCTATTTCTCCATTTCGGACCATATTTGAAAGATTGATTGAACCAAGATTACATGACTCATAAGGCAAAAGGGGTTGTTCTCCACATGGATTTGTACTTTCGATCTCTCCAATTTCAGGAGTTGGGTTGTCGCGATTGATTCTGTCGATGAAGATGATACCTGGATCACCATTTTTCCACGCCTGGTAGACCATCTTTTCAAATACCTCGCGTGCATCTATAAATCTAACAATCTCCTTTGTCCTTGGATTTCTAAGTGGATACTCTTTACCCATCTCAAGTGCCTCCATAAATTCATCCGTAGCAGCCACAGATATATTGAAATTATTGAATCTGTGATCACCATCTTTACATTGAATGAATTCAATAATATCAGGATGATCTACACGAAGAATCCCCATATTTGCACCTCTTCGGGTTCCTCCTTGTTTGATTGCTTCAGTAGCAGTATCGAATACGCTCATAAAAGATACAGGACCACTGGAAACCCCTTTTGTAGATCCAACCACGTCATTCTTTGGCCTTAGCCTTGAAAAAGAGAACCCTGTCCCTCCCCCACTTTTTTGTATCAATGCCATCTGCTTTACAGCATCAAAAATCTCTTCCATCGAATCTCCAACTGGAAGAACGAAACAGGCTGATAGTTGTTGGAGTTCTCTTCCAGCATTCATCAAGGTTGGTGAATTCGGAAGAAAATCAAGAGAAGCCATCAATTCATAAAACTCGTCTTCAATCGATTTTAGGTCAACTGCCGGATCATAGAGGCGATCTGCTTGAGCAATATTATTTGCAACACGTCTAAACATCTCCTCAGGAGTCTCTATTACATTCCCTTGTATATCTTTTTTTAAGTAGCGTTTCTCAAGAACTGTAAGGGCATTTTTCGTAAGTATAGTTGAACTCATTTTTTTTCCCCTTTCATCAGAATATAAGCCTTTAAAAAAAGGTTAGCACAGTATTAAAACTTGTCAAGAGGATGGATATAATAAAAAAATTGTTTTTTTGAAAAAATTTTAAATCTATGCTAACCTCTTTAATAAATTTTTGAGAATTTGATATGACGATTCGGTATTTTGAAAAAATTTATAAAATTGAACTTCCTGTTCCATTTCCCATTAAGACTACTAATGTATACATTATCGCTGAAAATCCAGTAACAATGATTGATTCTGGAATTAAAACAGAAGAATCTTTTGAAACCTTAATAAAAGGCCTAAAAGAGATTGGACTTTCCATCGAATCGATAAAAAGAATTTTAATTACCCATGGCCATATTGATCATTTTGGACAGGCAAAAAGGATATCTGTCATTTCCGGTGCATCTATATATATTCACCCTAAAGAATATGGAAGAATTCGTTCTTTCATACACCAGTTTGGATTTTTAAAAACAATTCTTATTAGAAATGGAATCCCGATAGATTTAGCAGAATCAATTATTCATTATTTTGAATCAGCACAGAAGTGGTGCGATTCTCTCGAAGATGCCTTCTTCCTAAACGATGGGGATTATATTTATTTTCCTTCAATGAGTTTAAAGACAATCTACTGTCCGGGTCATAGTCCTGGATTAATTTGTTTCTATAACCATGAAAAAAAAGTATTATTTACAGGTGATCACCTATTAAAAGAAATTACACCAAATCCCACATTAAACCCTGAAGGGAAAATTCCACCTTTTCACTATTTGAGTCTTAAACAATATCTAACATCACTTGAGAAAATTGAAAAACTTGACATAAATATCGCACTTCCAGGGCACGGAGAAGAAATTATTCAATCTAAAGAATTAATAAAAGAAATATTCTCTCATCACAAGGAAAGGATGGCCAATGTTTTATCATGTTTGGAAAAAAAAGAGATGACCCCTTTTGAAATTGCCATTGATTTATTCCCAAATCTGAGTCTATTTGAGGTCTTTTTAGGAGTCTCGGAAATCCTTGGCCATTTAGAAATATTAATTGAAAAAGGATTAGTTAGGGTGAGTGAAAAGGACGGAAAAGACTACTATTCTATTGAAAGATAAGAATAGATAAATATTTAGTGAAATTTTATGCTTCCCCAGCTTCTCCCTCATTATAGTGTGGGTCCCTTTTTTGGCTTTGCAATCAATACAATGATGAGCCTTTTATGCCTTGTTACTTTGCTTCTTTATCCTCATTATAAACCCCTTCGGGGCCTTTTATCTTTTTATATCTTATCTGCCATATTCTTTTTGGGGTGGGTCATCTATGGCCTTCAAAAGACTCCCGAATCCATTCTTTTTGGATATAGAGTTGATCTTGCCTCTTTAGCCCTTTTGCCTGCAACCTGGGCATGGTTTCAATCGGCTATTTCAAATGAAGAGATTGCCCCTATCTCTTGGGTCATTATCGGAATAGGTATTATATTATCTCCCTTAGCCTTATTTGGAAAAGGCCCTCTATTTTTAGGATTTCCTCTTACCCCACATGAAATCGCTGTAGGAATATTAAGACCAAAATCAATGATTCTAAGACCTTTAATCCATTTCTATTGCTTAGCAGCTTGTCTCATCTATTTTATATGGACTATTATAAAAATTAACCAAACAAAACCACCAAGACCTGTTTATCTATTCTTTTTTGGTATTGGAATGGCCCTATGGCTTAGTGGTGGATTACATGATGCTTTGCGTTCTGCAGGAATTCAAGTCCCAATCAAAGGTCAGATATTATGGTTTACTTCATTGTGGCTCTCTATCTTTTTAACCCTTACAGTAGGATTCCATTTTAGGTCGATTGACCAAGCCCTTCGCGAAGCGAAAGAGGTATTTGAAAAATTTGTTCCCCCTGCTTATCTTAAAAGAATTGCCTCTGAAGGGATTGGTACAATACGTTTGGGTGAGGCTGATAGACAATGTGTGGCCATTCTTTGCTGTGACATTCGGGGATTTACAGCCTTATCTGAAAGGCTTTCCCCAACTGAGCTGATAGGTTTAATTAATCACCTATATGAAAAGATTACCAAGGTAATCGATAAATGGGGAGGTGTTATTGATAAGTTTCTTGGCGACGGTTTCTTATCAATATTTGAAGGTCTTAATTCCGCTCAAAATGCTTTAAAATGTGGAATACAAATTCTATCTATAGTTAAAGAATTTAATACAGAAACTTTACATCCTTCGATCCGGGTAGGAATTGGCCTTCATATGGGAGAAGTGATTCTCGGAACCATTGGTTCCAAGGAAAGGATGGACTCAACCATTTTGGGTCCAGCCGTTAATATTGCAAAACATCTTGAAGAAGCTACAAAACTCTTAGAAGTTGATATGGTCCTTTCAGATGAAATTATAAATCGACTAAAAGACAAGAGCCATCGAATTCGAAGACTTGGTGAGATCTTTATCAAAGGAATAACAAAACCCTTTGCCATTTCAGAGGTATATGACAATGATCCCTTAGAAATAAGAGAAATTAAAGACCAAGTGGCTCCTTTAGTCTCGGAAGCAATAGAATATTTTAAATCAGGGCTTTTTGATCAAGCCTTATCAAAACTTGAGCAATCCAAAAGGGTTTTCCCTCAAGACAAGGCTATCGATCTTATGATCAATTCATTAAGAGATAATTTATGTAAAGAGGAAAATATAAAAACCAAAATACTTATTGGTCTACATTTCCCACAATTTAAAAATCCTTAAAATCTTATTTTATAGTTTCACCAGGCTTAAGCACCAAAACTCTTGTGCCAGGCACTTCCTTCATCCAATTAAGAAACTCCTCTACTGTTCCAGTTAAAGCAGGAGATGTTCCATAATGCATCGGGATCACATATTTTGATCCTAAAAGCTTAGCTGCATAAGCTGCCTCCATTGGCCCCATAGTATAATGACTACCAATCGGCAGAAGGGACAGCTCAGGTTTATAGAGCTCGCCAATGATTTTCATATCACTGAAAACTCCAGTATCGCCTGCATGATAAATGGTAAATCCGTTTTCAAATCTAATCACAAATCCTATAGCCTCGCCTCCGTAGAAAATATTATCTCCTTCAATAACTCCAGAGCTATGAGTAGCAGGAACCATAATGAACGAAATTCCATGTGATTTATATGCCCCTCCTTTATTCATTCCAACAACATTTTTTGCTCCTTTTTTAGTGAGGTAACTCCCTAATTCATATATTGAAATCACTTTTGCATTTGTTTTCTGAGAAATTAAGATTGTATCTCCAACATGATCAAAATGGCCATGGGTTACAAGGACAATATCTGCCTTTTCAACTTCTTTCATCTCAGGTGGGGTTCTTGGGTTTTTACTTAAAAAGGGATCAATGTAAATTATTACATTTTTAGGAGATATAAATTTAAATGCAGACTGGCCAAAATATGTAATCGTTACATCCTTTCCTATCTCTTCTGCAAGAAGCTGGATTGAAAAGAGGATTGTTGAAATGAAAAACAAAACAAACAATAAAATAGATTTTTTCTTTATCATGATATATCCCTCCTTTTAATTTTTATTCATATAATCTTAAAACAGCTGCTCCTTGAATCCTTCCTTGTTTTAAAAGATTTAGTACCTTATTTGCCTCCTCCAACCTAAATTCTTCAATTTCTGGGATTATGGGAATTTGGGAAGCAATGGTTAGAAATTCTTGGGCGTCTTTTCGAGTAATATTTGCCACACTTTTAATCTCTTTTTCTTCCCATAGAAGTTCAGTATAATCCATGGCTGGAATCAATGTTCTTTTTCTTATAACTGCTAAAACAAGCCTTCCAGCCTTCTCAAGATGTTTCAATGCCTTAGGTATAGTCTCCCCAATAGGTGTAAAATCTATTGCACATTGCAGTTTCTTTGGAGGGGTATCATCTGGGCCTCCAACCCATGAAGCCCCATACCTTTTTGCTAATCTTCTATGTTCTTCACTTCTTGTAAATACAAAAACTTCACATCCCCAATAGACAGCCAATTGAATAACAATATGGGCAGAGGCTCCAAATCCAAAAAGTCCCAATGTTTTACCTTTCTCTATGCCTGAAAGTCTGAGATTTCTATATCCAATAGCTCCTGCACATAAAAGGGGAGCAGCCTGAGGATCAGTAAATCTATCAGGAATGGGATAAGCAAAATCCTCTGATACTTTGGTATACTCAGCATATCCACCATTTTCATGACATCCAGTGGCTCGAAATTTATAGCATAAATTTTCATTTCCGTTTCTACAGAATTGACAATCTCCACAAGAGGAATAAATCCATGCAATCCCAACTCTATCGCCAATCTTAAATCTTTTAGCCTCTGAGCCCCTTTGTACAACTCTACCAATTATTTCATGACCAAGAACAATAGGAAGTTTAGGTTTGACTCTCCCTTCAATCTCATCTATTTCTGTATGACAAACACCACAGGAATAAACTTGAATCAATATATCCTTTGGCCCTGGAGATGGAATGGGAAGATCAACCATTTCTAAGGGATGATTTTCAACTAAAGAATTTTCCTTAAGTAACATCGCCTTCATATTCATATCCTCAAACTTTATAATATATTATCAAAAAATTTATTAGTTTTCAAAATCCTTCATCTTGAATTTTTTAGTAAAATCATATATTATTTTCGAGCAAAAATTCAATCTAACATATTATATGAGGAGGAATTATGGATCAAAAAAGTTTTGAGAGACGTTGGCCCCCTGAACTACCATATGAAGATTCGTCTATGAATTTAGAAAAGGCATTAAAGGCAATTGAAGCAGCTAAAGAGAAAGCTAAAAAGATGGGATTCAATATGGTATTTGCCGTTTGTGATGCTGGAGGAAATTTAATCGCTTTCCAGAAAATGGATAATGCTCCTCTTGTAAGTATAGAGATTGCCATAAATAAAGCAACCACAGCTATAATGGGTAAGATTCCAACAGGTCGTTGGGGTGCCTCTTTTAAAGGAACAGATCCAGAGCTTGCTCCATTGTTTTTCCACACTAACTGGATAACTTTTGGAGGTGGTTATCCAATAGTTGTCAATGGAAAGATCATTGGTGGATTTGGCTGCTCCGGAGCTACATGGGAAGACTGTATCATTGCCCGCGCTGGTTTAATGGCTATAGGTGCAGATCTCTCAGGAGTTGAATCTTTTCTAAAAGATAAGGGAGTCCCTAACGAGCTTTGGTAGAATTTTAATCCATCTCTTCGATCTCTAATTTATCCTTTATCTCAATACAACCTATCACGCTCTGTGCTGCCGGACAACGACTAATATATGAAGAAAAAGCCTCTTTTGCCTTTTCTATTTTTTCTTTTTTAACCTTGAGATGGTAGGTAACAAAGATTTTTGTTATCTTTAGAACATTATCCACTTCTTCAATATCTCCTTCTACCTCGGCCCAATAAAACTCCTTAGCAGTAGTTATATCTTTTCTGGCTAAAGCCGTAGCCAGTGTTCCCATCATTCATGCTGATATAGCACTTATGATGTGATCCAAGGTAGCAGGATGTTCCTCCTTAGGTTCTATTTTATAAAAATCTTTTATCCCTCCATGAACTCCATAATATATCTCACCTGGAAAACCTTCGATAACTGCCTTTCTTGTAGGTCCTTCCACTCGAAAAATCTTAATCTTTGATTTATGAATAATTTGTCCCATAGTCTCCTCCTGGTATAATATATATCATCATAACCTTGACGAAACAATATCTAAAAGAACAAATTGACATTTCTCTATCATAAATTTATCTTTATTTTAAAATTATCCCTAAAGGAGGTTAGTAATTATGGAGATCAAAACTGAGCGAATAGAAATTCCTGAAGGATGTAATGTAATTTTCGGACAAACACATTTTATTAAATCGATTGAGGATCTTTATGAGATAGTAGCTGGTACGGTTCCAAATGCTAAGTTTGGTATTGGTTTTTGTGAGGCCTCAGGTCATTGTCTGGTTCGCGGTGAAGGGAATGATGAAATATTAAAAGAAGCTGCTATGGAAAATGCATTTCGTATAGGAGCTGGTCATACATTTATCATTTTCTTAAAAGATGCCTTCCCAATTAATATTCTCAATGCTATAAAGATGTGCCAAGAAGTATGTAACATATTTTGTGCTACAGCCAATCCTGTGGAAGTCATTTTAGCCCAATCTGAACAAGGTAGAGGAGTCTTAGGAGTAATTGATGGTTCTTCTCCAAAAGGAATAGAAAAAGAAGATGGAATAGCTTGGAGAAAAGAACTCTTAAGAAAATTTAAATATAAACTCTAATTCAATCTTAATATCTTCTTAGCAAAGAATAATATTCCTGTACCTAAAAGGACTAATGTAGCTGGAGCGGGTATAAGTGTTACATTAAACGTTAGATAACCCGAATTATCTAAGGAATTTATATCGTCCCATATCCAGAAAATGAGAGAACCTCCCGAAGGAATATTGATATCCACATATTTACCAAGGTTGTTATATAGGGCATCAAAGGCTGAAGGGTAAGGATTGGTGGATCCAAGAATTAGGTCAGAACCAATCGTTTCTCCTGATGGTTTTCGCGCCTGTATATGGAGTTGCCACCTATATTGATCCTTGTAAATGCTCCAACCAAATGAATCATACATAAAAGCACCATCAAGTACTGAAATCCTATAAGGTCCTGGTGCTAAACCTATTAAAAAATCTCCAACAATCAAATCAGTTTCAGACCAAATATTACCAGCTGATACTAATGTCCAATCAGTAATCCCTTTGGCATCAGCATAATTATAGACATCCTGTTTTGTATTAAATGGACTTTCATCAGAAGATACATAGAGCTCACCCCCTGGATAAACAAACTTAGCAAATGGAAATGGTAAAATAGGTGAAATTCCTGCATCATCTTTTGCATCAATTGTCATATTCACATTGTATGCCCATACAAATGTGGGTAATACAATTAATGGAGTTAAGATTAGAAAGAATATATTAAATTTTCTAATCTTATCCATTAGCCTCACCTCCTGTTATTAAGAAATCCATTCTTTCAATCCACTGCGAAAGGATTCAAAGACTTTTTCAGAGGACTCTATCCTCCAATCACACTCCTTTTTTATATTAAACCATACCAAGGCCTTAATCTTTGAAAATTTTATTTTTAATGCCCTAAAAGTATCCAAAATCCATTCTCCTTTATCTCCTCCATCTTCTGCACAACCAATCTCTCCAATCATTATTGGTTTGTCCTTAGAAAGTCTTATCAATATCTCATAACCCTTTTTAAAAATATCTATAAAATTCTGCCAACTTGACCATTCCTTACTCACACCCCAATTATACCCATCTAAGGCCATCCAGTCAATCTCTTGAGATCCAGGATAGTATAACTCTATTTCGTTTCCTTTCTCTTCAGGAACTGAATGAGCATAGGGTGACCAAACCCAAATTAATCGATTACAACCCACTTCTTTAAATATTGATTTAATATAGCGCCATGCCTCTATAAATTTCTTTGGATCATTTCCATTAATCCTTCCACACCAGGGATACCAATTACCATTCATCTCATGCATCGGCCTAAAGAATATAGATTTAGATAATTTTTTTAATCCAAACGCCCATCTTTTAATGTAATCGTCATATCTTCCTTTTAGAATCTGTTCAAGTGAAAAATCAGGCTGATTCTCTGGATGAATTTTCTCTGATTCACTCTTTGGAATACGCCATGGTTCCCATGTTATCATTGGGATAAACCCTTCGCCTATAACCTTTTCAATTCCTGAAATATCGGGATTCAGATCTTCACCCCAGGAAAAATATAATGATATTATATTAATCTTTTTTCCCAATCTCTTTTGATATTCTAAGGCCTTCTCAATAGATGATGTAATGTCTCCCGAAAGGTAAAAACCAAATAGTAGCCTTTTATCTCTCTTTTCTACCATAAACTCTTATTTCCTCTGATGAAGCCTTTGTAACCCATATTGGGAAATCTATAGAAAGTTGCCTTAAAATTTTTTTCCCTACTTCTTTGGCCTTTTCTTCGGACTCAAAAAAACCAATTCTGACTCTATACCAATCCTCTCCCTTTATTTTTGTTTTCACAAAATAAACTATAAAATCCTTCGAATAAAGCATTTCACAATAGGTTTTTGCCTCATCCATCGACATTGATGAAAGAATTTGGATAACCCAATCTTTCTTTAGCTTATCCTTTTTTTCTTCAACTCCTCGCCTATCAATCTGAAGATCTATAAATTTTGTATTTGATTGTTCTTCTATTATTGGTTCTATCTTTGTTTTTTCTATTACCTCTTGAATAGAGAACGACCAGGTAGGATTTTTATAAGAAAAAAACGAAAGGAATTTAGACCTAATTTGATTTAAGTAGTCACCTACTCGAGACATATCAGCAAAAAGGAAGAAAATAGTTATAAGCATAGATATACTTATAGTAAATAGAAGCTCTTTTATTTTTGAAAAGAGTGGAAAAAGTTTACTCTCCTCTTCAACTTCACCCTCTTTTGGCCAGCGATGTTTTCTAATTGCTGCCAGACATATTCCACTCATTGTCCAAATAGACCAACAACACCACACACAGTTTAAAAGATAGAAGTCCCATGCAACATCATCCTTTATAAAGACATAAATTATAGAAAAGATAGACAGAAAGATGATTGAAAGTTGGGGTAAAATACCTAACCATGGATTTTTAGGCTTAATTTCTCCCAAAGGCTTTGGATTAACTTTGTATGGAGGCTTCCTCTTTTTTGATCTAAGTGCAATCCATGTGGCCCATATAAATGTTGGAAAAAGGCCTGTCCACATTTGAAATGCTTTCATATAAGGTGTAGGAAAGTTAAGGATTCCATAGGCAATAGACATTGAAATAAAATATGGAAATCTATGAAGAACGTAGGTATTTACTGGAGATTCTAATACAAAATTATTGGTAAGAAGAGCAATGATTGGTGTAATAAAAAAGATGGGCATGATAAATCCTGCTACTATATAAACAAAACCAAGATGAAAATACTGCAGTTTCTGCTTGAGAGATAAACCTCTTCTTTTAAATGGATTATCCCAGAATAGAATCCTCAATGAATCAGCAGCCCACTGTTTCCTTTGCCTGTATACACCATATATATCAGCAGGAGCAGTTCCCTTTGAAAGAGGATAATTATAATATATTGACCGCCATCCCCGATCATGGAGGAGCATTGAGGTATGGACATCTTCAACTATATTCCAAGTGCTAAAACCTCCGATCTCTTCGAGTGCCTTTCTTCTGTAAATGACTCCAGATCCGCATGAAAATGCAGCATTATCAGTGTCCTTACCAGATTGCATGACATTATAGAATATACGGTCGGTGTTCCCGAAAGGATCTCCTTTTGGAACCTTAAAATCCTGTTTAGTTTGTACAAATGCGATATGAGGAATTTTAAAATAACCAATAAGATTCTTAATTATCTCAGGCTTTGGGACCTGATCAGCATCGAGTGTGAGGATTAGATCCCCTGATGTCCTTTTAAAGGCATAATTAAGATTACCAGCCTTTGCATCTTTATGTTCTTCCCGTGCAAAGTAGCCACAACCCAATACTTGAGCAAGCCTCTTATATTCAGAATCTCCTTTGTCATCGAGTATATATATTTTTTTATTTGGGTAATCAATACTGACTGCAGCCTTAACTGTCTCACTAAGTAACTCAATAGGTTCTCCAGCAACAGTTATGAAAACATCAACAGATATTGGTGATTCAAAAGGAATTCCTTCTGGGGAGTGATATCTTGGTCGCCATGCATCAATGGCAAAGAATGTGAATAGGAGAAGTCCAATAAGTTCTGCAAAAAAGAATATTGGAGAAAAGTACCAAAACTGCCAATTAATCCATTTTAAATGCCATATAATATAATAGATCCCAAGGATAATGGTAATGAACGTTGAAAATTGTGCAGAAAGACGCCTTTTCCGATCCTCTTTTTCAAGGTAACGGAAATAAACCCTTTTACCTAAAACATCTAACCACCAATTCTTAACCCCTATCAAAATATCAGATTTGATTTTACTAACCATTAGAGTATTTAATATTTTTTGAGGGAAAATGGGGATTTAAAGAAATTAAAATGCTTTAAAAAATTCAAAACCTCCGTAGGCTTCAGTTCCAAATGTTTTATCGTGCTTATATCCTCCTCGGAGGATGAGTGAAAATTTTTTAGGGATATTATAAATTTCCAAAACTGGTCCCAATCCAATCATTTTAAAATCTGGATTTCTACCATAGAATTGTTCAAGTCCCAAATGTAAACTATTAGGTTTTTTAAAATCGAGATTAGTAATCTGTCTTTTAATCTTTATCTTCTCATAGAAAAAATTATCAGTGCTACTGTAACTACCAAAAAAGCCAAGTTCTGTAAACCGAAAGATTTGATAGTATAGTTCACCCTGTAATAGAAGTGCAATCGTATCACCTCTCACTTTTGCATCTTTTTTGTCCGGATTTAAATTTGTATTGCGATACTCGATCCCACAAAACATACTGATTGAGCTATTCTTGCCCTCCAGTTTTAGTCCTCCTAATCCATATACCCCTGGAGAATTGGCTCGTATCATCCTTGTTTCAGACTTATATTTATATGTTAAATAATTCGGTACTAACCTTGCTTTTATACATAAACCTTTTTCAATCTTTTGAGTAATATCAACTCCCAAAAAACTAAACCCCTGACCTTGTGTATCTATTTCCCCACCACCAAAGGATGAAAATTCTAAACAAAAGGCTAATGGATAATAATAAAAAAATAGAAATAAAATTGGCAGTAAGAATATCTTTCTTTTCATTTACCCTTCTACTCTTTTAGCCTTCATTTTTCACCAAACATTCAAGTGCAGTTATGTACTCCTCGGTCATGCAGGTTGGGATCTTATGCTTCTTTAGGCATTCAAAGCATTTACTCGGTTCATAGAGTGGTGTGCTTACATATTTTTCACCTCCATCTGGAAAGAGGGTAACAAGGATCCCTCCATCCATTTCCTTTGCCTTTTCATAGGCTCCCCACATTGCTGCACCAGAGCTTATCCCACAGAAAATTCCCTCACGAAGCGTGAGAATCCTCGCCATCTCAAAGGCATCTTCATCCTTAACGTTTATCTTCTCATCCAATCGAGTCGGATCATAAATTTCGGGGACATATTGATGGCTCAGATTTTTTAGCCCTTGAATCTTAGTGTTTGGATAAGGTTCTATTCCCACGATCTTTATCTCAGGATTATATTCTTTAAGCCTCTTTGAAACACCCATAAGTGTTCCTGTTGTTCCAATACCTGCGACAAACATCTTTACCTTCCCTTCTGTAGCTCTCCATATCTCTTCACCTGTAGTTTCGTAATGGGCAAGAACATTGTATTGATTTTTAAATTGGTAAGGCATGTAATATTTAGGATCCTGAGCAATCTCTTTGGCCAGATCTATTGCTCCATCCATTCCCCTTGAGCCTTCACTTAAGATTATCTTTGCTCCATAGGCAGTAAGTATCTTCCTTCTTTCAATGCTCATCGTTTCGGGCATCACAAGTTCCAAGCGATATCCTTTCACTGCACACACCATGGCCAATGCAATCCCTGTATTTCCGCTTGTAGGTTCAATCACAATTTTATCCTTAGTAAGAAGCCCCTCTTTCTCTCCATATTCAATCATATATTTTGCAATTCTATCTTTCACAGAACCTGCAGGATTATACTTTTCCAATTTGGCATAAATCTTAACTTTTTTGTTTGGAACAATATGATTGATCCTAACCAGTGGGGTGTAACCCACTAATTCAACCATATTTTCTGCTACCCTTAACATAATCCTTTCATCCTCCTTTTTTACAAGATGCTGAGGATTTCAGCCTCACCATCTGTAATTGCAATAGAATGTTCGAAATGGGCTGATCTCTTCCCATCTGCAGTTACTACTGTCCATCCATCTGAAAGGATCTTTACCATATATGTTCCTTCATTGACCATTGGTTCTAACGCAAAAACCATTCCTTTTTCCAGTCTCGGACCTTGATTTGGAGAACCAAAGTTTGGTATCTGAGGTTCTTCATGAAGATCTTTTCCAATGCCATGTCCAACGAAATCTCTAACTACAGAAAATCCATTGGATTCTACCCAACTCTGTATAGCATAAGATATATCAAAGAGTCTATTTCCTGGTCTTGCCTTTTCAATCCCTATATAAAGTGCTTTCTCAGTTACTTCTATTAGTTTTTTCCCAACATCATCGATTTCTCCCACTGCTATGGTAATAGCGCCATCCCCAAAATAACCATTCATATTAACTCCAACATCAATACTAACAATATCCCCTTCTTTTATTCTTCGAGATCCAGGAATCCCGTGAACTACTTCTTCATTGATTGAGATGCAAAGAGTGGCTGGAAAACCTCGATATCCTTTAAATGCGGGAAGTGCCCCTCTTGAACGAATAATATCCTCTGCTATCTGATCAAGCTCCTTGGTTTGAATCCCAGGCACTATTACCTTTTTAAGCTTCTCAAAAACCTCTGCTACAATCGCATTGGATCTTCTTAACTCTTCGATTTCCCTTTTTGACTTAATAATAATCACAAAATGAAGTATGCATTTGAAGTAAAAAAATGTCAATATTTATACCCATTTTTTATTGACTTTTGTGCACTTTCCAGTAAAATGAAATATGAGGTGTAAAAATGGAGGATATAGGATGATTCCGAGATATACACGGCCTGAAATGGCAAAGATATGGACAGAAAAACGAAAGTTTGAGACATGGCTTGAGATTGAACTATTAGTGTGTGAAGCTTTATCTCAGATGGGTGAAATTCCAGAGGATGCATTTAAACAGATAAAGGAAAAGGCAACTTTTGATATAGATAGGATTAATGAAATCGAAAAGATAACGAAGCATGATGTCCTTGCATTTACAACGAATGTTGGGGAATCGCTCGGTCCACTTTCAAGATATTTTCATTATGGCCTAACTTCTTCAGATATTCTGGATACATCATTTGCTATTCTACTTAAAGATGCCTCAGAGATTATAATCTGTGATATTAATAATCTTTTGGATGTTTTAAAAAGAAAGGCATATCAGTATAAAGATACTCTGATGATTGGAAGAACACATGGTGTTCATGCTGAACCCATTACATTCGGATTAAAAATGGCCCTTTGGTATGATGAGATGAGAAGAAATCTGTTTCGGATGCAAAAGGCCAGGGAGGCGATCAGTGTAGGAAAGATCTCAGGAGCAGTAGGAACATTCTCTCACATACCTCCGCAAGTAGAAGAATTTGTCTGTAAAAAGTTAGGACTTAAGCCTGCTACAATTTCTACACAGATTGTCCAGAGGGATCATCATGCTGAATTTTTTACAACATTGGCTATCATTGCTACTTCAATTGAAAAGTTCTCTATCGAGCTTAGACACCTTCAGAGAACAGAAGTCCTCGAGGCAGAAGAATTCTTCTCTAAAGGACAAAAAGGTTCCTCAGCAATGCCACATAAAAGGAACCCTATTTCTGCCGAAAATCTTTCAGGGCTTGCAAGACTAATGCGATCTTATGCACTTTCTGCTCTTGAAAATGTTCCTCTATGGCATGAAAGAGATATAAGTCATTCTTCTGTCGAGAGGGTGATTGGACCTGATGCAACTATATTGATGGATTATATGTTAAACAGATTCATTTCTCTTATAGAAGGTTTGGTTGTATATCCTGAAAATATGTTAAAGAACTTAGAAAAGATGGGAGGGCTTATCTTTTCGGAGACAATTCTACTCCTCTTGGCAAGAAAGGGACTTTCGCGAGAACAGGCTTATGAAATTGTTCAAAGAAATGCTATGAAGGTTTGGGAAGAGGGAGGAGATTTTAAATCAATTCTTTCTAAGGATGAAGTAATAAAAAATTTTTTAACAGAAGATGAACTTAATTCAGCCTTCAATATAAAGAATCATCTTAAGCATGTAGATGATATCTTCAAGAGGGTCTTTGGAGATAAATAATGACAAAAAACCCAAAACCATCAAAAAACCTAAAAGACCTTCTTAAGATTAAAGAACCCCTCGATAAAGGGGGCAAGAAACCTGCAATCAAAAAAACGCATTTCACTATCTGGTACTTTGTCATAGCATTCCTTATTATTCTTTTCATTCAGAATTATATCGTTTCAAAAAGGGCGGAAGATGTCATCCCTTACAGTGAGTTTAAAGAATCCCTTAGGGCTCAAAGAATTAAACATGTTACAATCACACAAGAATACATTACAGGAGAAAGGGAAACAGAAAAGGGATTAAGAAAGTTCCAAACTGTCCGAGTTGAAGACCCTGAACTGGTAAAGGAACTCGAGGCATATCAAGTGCAATATACTGGAAAGGTTGATAGCAAGTGGCTAACAAATATTCTATCTTGGGTGATTCCATTGATATTCTTTTTCTTTATATGGAGATTACTATTTTCAAGGATAGGACCTGAAACAAGTGTCATGTCTTTTGGAAAGAGCAGGGCAAAGATCTATGCAGAGAAAGAGAAAAAAGTTACATTTGCAGACGTTGCTGGAATAGACGAAGCAAAAGAAGAGCTAAAAGAGATAGTAGAATTTCTTAAAAACCCACAAAAATTTCAGCGTCTTGGTGGAAAGATTCCAAAAGGGGTTCTTCTTGTAGGTATGCCAGGGACAGGAAAAACTCTTCTTGCTCGTGCTGTTGCGGGTGAGGCAAATGTTCCTTTTTTTTCAATCAGTGGCTCTGACTTTGTCGAGATGTTTGTTGGTGTTGGAGCTGCAAGGGTAAGGGATCTATTTGCACAAGCCCAGAATCATGCGCCCTGTATCATCTTCATTGATGAACTTGATGCCTTAGGAAAAGCTCGTGGGGTTAATCCAATGGGCCGCCATGACGAACAGGAGCAGACATTAAATCAATTGCTTGCTGAGATGGATGGGTTTGATCCAAATACAGGTGTTATTATCATGGCAGCCACAAATAGACCTGAGATCCTTGACCCTGCACTATTGAGGCCAGGAAGATTTGACCGCCATGTACTTGTGGATCGACCTGATATTATTGGGCGCGAGGAGATATTAAAAATTCATACAAGAAATGTTAAACTTGCCCCTGATGTTGATCTAAAGGTAATTGCATCAAGGACTCCTGGGTTTGTTGGAGCTGACTTGGCAAATATTGTTAATGAGGCTGCACTACTTGCGGCCCGTAAGAATAAAGAAGCAGTGGAAATGGCAGATATCGAAGAGGCAATTGATAGAGTGGTTGCAGGACTTGAAAAGAAGAGAAGACTCATGTCTAAAAAGGAAAAAGAGATTGTAGCCTATCATGAATCAGGTCATGCCATTGTGGCCTCCAATCTACCCAGTGCAGACCCAGTTAGGAGAATCTCCATAATCCCAAGGGGGATTTCTGCATTGGGATATACTCTACAACTTCCCACAGAAGACCGATATCTAATGACAAAGAGCGAGCTTTTAGAGCGTATGGCTGTCCTTTTGGGTGGAAGGGTTGCAGAGGAAATCGTTTTTGGAGAAGTTTCAACGGGGGCTCATAACGATCTTCAGCGAGCCACAGATATTGCGACCAGTATGGTTAAGGAATATGGAATGAGTGAAAGCTTAGGTTATGTTACTTTTGAAAAAGAGAAAAAACCCCTATTTCTTCCGAGTTCTGTATTTTCATCAACAAAAGAATACAGTGAGGATACAGCACGAAAGATTGACGAAGAGATAAAGAAGATCGTAGACCAGACTTATCAGAAGGCAAAAGAGATTTTGATAAACAAACGGGATAAACTTGATGAGCTTGCCCGTTTATTACTTGAAAAAGAGGTAGTTGAAGAAGCTGATCTCAAAAGAATACTTGAAACCCAAACATCTTAAAGATGACAAAACTCATTTTAAAACATATTCGAGCTAAAATCTTTGCGGGAATACTGGTAGTACTTCCACTCGGAATAACCTTTCTCGTCTTAATGTTTGTATTTAATAGTATTGAAAAAATAATCAATCCATTAATTCCGAAGGTGACGGTAACTTTATTCCATCATGATTTTTATATTCCTGGCTTGGGAATTATTGGTTTCCTTGTCCTCCTTTATTTCCTTGGTTTGATTGCCACTAATGTAATAGGTCGGAAACTGGTAAGCCTTGGAGATCGTTTATTTACTGCTATCCCTGTTGTCAAGAATATTTATATCTCTTCAAAACAACTTACTGATGCCTTCTCCCAAACTCGCAGGGGTTCATTTCGTCAAGCTGTATTTGTTGAGTTTCCCCAACAGGGAAATTATGTCCTGGGATTCATTACTAATGAATTAAAAGACCTTGATAATCAAAAGAAGGTAACAGTCTTTCTTCCTACAGCTTTTATTCCTCCTCAGGGAATCTTACTTTTTCTTCCAAAAGATAAAATTATTCCCTCTAACTTTACTATTGAGGAGGCTATCAAAGCCATTATGTCTGTGGGAATCGTCACCCCAAATATTGTAAATACAATTCTTCCTGAACCAAAATCAAAGGTTGAAAAGAATGAAAATTTTAATTTTGTAAAATTAAACAATCAAAAAACGGAAGGAGGTTTTTAATTATGGAAGCCATTACGCTTCTCATTGCTGTAGTTGCCCTTATCCTATCAATCCTGGCTTACCAAAGATCAGGAGGCTTTTCTGAACTTAAACGCGAGATTGAATCTCGAACCTCATCTCCTGATTTAAAAAAACAAATAGAATCATTAATGGCCATGACTGATTCTTTAAGGGAAAAGACAGCCGATGCCCTTGATCGCCTTGAAAAAGTAATTCGAAAGACTGAAAAAGGGGATTAATAAAAAAATTCTTCCCATTTTTAAAAAAGAATCAACACTTCAAAGATTCAAAGAATTAGAAGGAAAACCTTTAAATGGCCGAATTATTTAAATCTATTTTGGCCTGGATGACCAGTTCAGGAATAAAGATTATTGGCATTATAATTGGATTACTCATAATCCATCAGATGTCTAAATGGATAATAAAATGGATTGAAAAATTTATTCCTGGAAAAGATCTCCTTGAGATCACGGAAACAAAAAAAAGGGCTCATACACTTGGAAATATTCTTCGACATGCCTTACTCATTCTTGTTGTATTAATTGCCATAATGATGATTCTTGGAGAACTTGGTATTCAACTTGGTCCTTTATTGGCAACAGCAGGTATTGGAGCTGTTGCCATTGGTTTTGGGGCACAAAGCCTCATTAAAGATATTATTAGTGGATTCTTTATCATTCTTGAGAATCAATATCGCATTGGAGATGTCATAAAGGTAGGTGATGTCTCTGGTATGGTCGAACAATTAAGCTTAAGAAGAACAGTTCTCAGGGATTTGGAAGGAATTGTTCATACGATTCCCAATGGAGAAATTAAGATTGTAAGTAATCTTTCAAAGGAATGGTCTCGTTCGGTGATTGATGTGGAAGTATCCTATGATGAAGATATCGATAAGGTTATTGATCTTTTAATCGAAATTGGGAAAGAACTCGAAAATGAAGAGCCTTATAAGAATTCAATCCTTGAACCCCTTCAAATCCTTGGGGTAGAGAAATTTGGAGAATCAGGTGTATCTATCCGCATGATGATAAAAACAGCCCCACTAAAACAATGGGAGATTGGAAGGGAATTGAGAAGAAGAATCAAAAAATTTTTTGATGAAAAAGGGATTCAAATACCATTTCCACATCGAGTTCTCATTTTCAGGGAAAGAAGTGAAAAGATTAAATTACCAAAAGTTTAAAAATATCTTAATTGTTTATTTAACAAACATATTATACGAGGAAGAATAATTATGAAAAACTCCTTAAAAGTTGCCTTTATTACACCTGAGGCCTATCCATTCGCTAAAACAGGAGGATTGGCTGATGTGTCTGGGGCACTTCCTAAATTTCTCCATAAACTTGGATGCAACATTATAATAGTTATTCCTTACTATAGAATGGTAAAAAAATCAGGTCAGCCTATCCAATATATGGCAGAAGAGATAGAAGTTCCTTTTTTAGATGAAGTACTTCGTGCAGAGATTTACCAGGGTAAACTAAATGGTGAAATTCCAGTCTATTTTATCGGAAAAGATGAATTTTTTGATCGAGAATATCTATATGCTACACCCAAAGGTGACTATTTTGACAATGCAGAGCGATTTATCTTTTTTTCAAAGGCTTCGCTCTTGCTGTGTAAACATATTGAATTTTATCCTGACATTATTCATCATCATGAATGGCAAACTGGTTTAATTTCAGCCTATCTAAAATCAATTTATAAAAATGACCCTTTCTTCTTACCTACTGCATCTGTCTTTACCATTCATAATGTTGCATATCAAGGATTATTTAAAAAGGAAAAATTCTCACTAACAGGCCTTCCTATAGAGATGTATAATCCTGATGGAATTGAATTTTGGGAAAGAGTAAATTTTATGAAGGCAGGCATTGTTTATGCTGATGTTATCAACACTGTCAGTAAAAAATATAGTGAGGAGATTCAGACCCCTGAATATGGTTATGGTTTGGATGGAATATTAAGGAAAAGAAAAGAGGATCTTTTTGGAATTATAAATGGGGTGGATTATCAGGAGTGGGATCCCTCCAAAGATCCTTATATTAAAAAGAATTATGACCTTCGGGATCTTTCAGGGAAAAGGGAATGTAAGAGGGACCTTATAAGAGAATTTAATCTTTCTCAATCCCTCGAAAATCTTCCACTTTTAGGAATGATTTCAAGATTAACAGACCAGAAAGGCTTTGATATACTATATGAGATTTTAGATGAGCTATTATCCCTTGATATTGGTTTTGTTTTACTTGGTAGTGGAGAACAAAAATATCACGATCTCTTCCATCAGGTGGCTGAAAGATTCCCTCAAAAGGTTGGAATAAAAATTGCTTATGATAATAGGTTGGCTCATATGATTGAGGCAGGAGCAGACATTTTCCTAATGCCTTCAAAATTTGAGCCTTGTGGCCTGAATCAGATTTATAGCCTTAGATATGGAACTATCCCAGTCGTGCGGGCAACTGGAGGACTTGATGATACTATTGTAAGCTACGACCCAATAACAAAAAAAGGTAATGGTTTTAAATTTAAAAATTATAATTCCAAGGAATTCCTTAATCAGATTAAAGAGGCGATTCAATATTTTTATCAGCCTGAGCACTGGAATTGCCTAATAAAAAATGCAATGAATTCAGATTTTTCATGGGAAAGGTCAGCAGAAGCTTATCTTGAACTTTACAAAAAAGCCCTTAAAAAAAAGGAAAACCGTGAATAAAAATATACATAGAATTATTATCTATTTTTTTCTAATCTTATTTCTCATATTTTCCCTTCCCCAAGCGTATGGGAAAAATTCCTTATTAAAGAACCTTAACTCCCCAACCATTATCGAACCAATGGATTTGGTAAATTTAGTCAACCATCCTTTGGTTCGAATTGTAGATCTAAGAAGCTCATTGTCCGATTATCTTAAGGCACATATCCCAAATGCAGTTTATCTCAATTTTGAAAGCCTTAGAGTCCCTGAAAAAGGAATTCCTGCTCAGGCACCCGATCGAATTTATTTAGAAAGATTACTTGGAGAAAATTTATGCCTATCCAATAACATGTGGATAATTCTTTATTCAGAGAAATCAAATATCAATGCTACAATCCTTTCATGGAGCCTTGACTTTTTGGGATATAAAAAATTTGCACTCCTTAATGGAGGATGGGAGAAATGGTGGTGGGAAAAATTTCCCGCAACTCAGGAGTTTCCTTCAATTTCGTCCAAAAAATTTTTTGGGAAGGTCATACAAGAGACATTAGCAGAAAAAAAGTATGTTCTTAATAGGTTGAATGCAAAGAACGTAGTAATTATTGATGCCAGATCCCCCAAACAATACAGTGGTGAATATGGTGAAGAAATAAGAAAAGGCCATATCCCTGGAGCAATAAATATCTTTTGGGAGAAAACTTTGAATGGAGAAGAGATAAAAGTTTGGAAAAACAAAGATGATCTGGAAAGACTCTTTTATGGATTCGGTGTCACCAGGGATAAGGAGATAATTGTTTATTCTGGAACTGGAAAGGAGGCAAGCCACCTCTATTTTACTTTGAAACATATCCTCCAATATCCAAATGTTCGTCTTTATAGAGGTTCTTGGATTGAGTGGTCTTCAGACCCTAATCTGCCTGTTAAATTGGGCTACGATTAATCAAAATTAGGAGATAGGTAAATGGGAAAAGAATTAGAATGTCCTATCTGTGAAGCCGACATACCACTTGATGGAAATGAAAAGCCTGGTGATCTGATCGTTTGCTCCTATTGTAAGGTAACCTTTAAGATCTTAAAAAAGAAGGATGGATGGGTGCTCTCAGAAGAAATTGAGGATTAGGATGAAATTCCTTTATGCCTCTGATCTCCATGGGAATATCCATCTCTATGAAGAACTCAAAAAGCTCACACTAAAAGATTGTATCGAAATCATTGCATTAGGTGGTGATCTTCTCCCTTCTTCAGTCCATTCCCAACAGTATGAAAAACTGATACCAAATCAAAAAATTTTTATAAATCAATTCTTCTTTGATTTCTTAAAAAGCCTTTTAGAGATTAAATCCCTTAAAAAAATATTTCTAACCCCTGGTAATTGGGATCTTGCATATCCTTTCATATTTAATGAGCAATTTGAAAAAATTATAGACTTAAATCTTAATTGCTACAAATTAAGTAATGGATATGAGTTGATTGGATATCCCTTTGTCCCTCCAACACCTTTCAGACCCAAAGATTACGAGAAGAGAGATGATTTGGTTGCTCCTATACCACCTCAGAAAAACCCATCTTATATTAAATCAAGAAATAAAGAAGAGAGATTAATCCCTATTGATCCTTACTCATATTTAGGCGAAAGGCAAACTATTGAGGAGGATCTTTTAAGACTTTCAAAACCCTTTGATTTTAAAAAAACGATATATATAATGCATTCTCCTCCCTTTGGAACTAAATTGGATATAATCAAGGGAGGATTAAATTGTGGAAGCCATTCTATCAGGAAATTTATTGAAAATTACCAACCCCTCCTCACCCTCCATGGCCACATCCATGAGTCTCCAAAACTGACAAACTCATATATTGATCGAATTGGAAATACTATCTCTATCAATCCTGGGCAGTTTAGTTATCCAAAACTCCAGGCCATTGTCTTCGATTTGGAAGAAATTGAAAATACAATCTATCACACTTGTTTTAGGTGTTAACTGAGACCTTCTATTTTTTCTTACCCTTATATGCCTTTTTTAAAATGATATCACCCAGGTAGATATCGGTTGTGGTTTTTACCTCCACTTTATAAGGCTCATATCCTTTTTTATCAATCCTTAAAACATAAGATTTATTTGAATCTAATCCTTCAAACTCAAAATCTCCGTAATTATCAGAATGAGTAACCCTCTTTTCTCTTGCCCCTGTCAATGTTACTTTCACTCCTTCTCCACATTCATCTTTATCTCCAAGTACAATACTTCCAGCTACAAATCTTTTTGGTAAACCCAAATATAAGACCTTTTCCTTTAATCCATATTCAGGATGTAGAAACTCTACATGATTGGATTTAATTTTCTTTGAAATATCGCTTTCCATGTTATCAAGATCTCCAAATATCAATGCTTCACTCGGACATACTTCCACACATCTTGGCTTTTTCCACCCATTATCCAGTAAATGGGCACAGAAAGTACATTTCTGAGGTATTTGCTTCTCCTCATTCCAATAAATGACTCTATAAGGACAAGTGGAGATTAAACCCTTTTTACCCTTAGATTTTTCTGGATCTATTATCACAATTCCATCCGGTCTTTGATATATTTCTCCATCATGTGCCCCTTTTACACAAGAAGGATCATCACATTGCATACATGGTATCGGAATATAGGATACTTTTACCTTAGGATATCTTCCTCTCTCTTTCTCTATAATCTTCATCCAATAATGTCCAGTATCTGGTTGTGAAAGTGAATATGGGGGAAAGTCATTTCCACAAAATTCATCTTTACAAGCAAGAAAACAATTATAGCATCCATTACATTTTGTTACGTCTATAATCATTCCATATCTTGGCATTTTTATCCCTCCCATTTTTCAATTTCTATTAAACAGGAATTATTAGCCATTCCAGGTGCATTTTTAGAAATCATACGAGATGGGGTCAAAAGATTTATACAACCTCCTCGGTCAATGCTACCTGGTTTACCTGGTTCAATGGGATCATAAATCCCTGATGATTCATAGCTATGGACGACCCCTGGTTTTATCCTTTCTGTAACCGTAGCAATGCAGAGAACTGCACCTCTGTCATTGTAAAGCTTCACAATATCTCCATGTTTTATTCCTCTTGCCTCTGCATCCTTAGGATGGATTCTTACAGGCCGCCAGTAATATCCATCTTTAAAGATACGATGTCCTGGAACCTCTGTAAGCCATTTAACGCCTGTATCATGATGGGTATGAAATGAGAATCTTGGGTGTGGGGAAATGAGCTGAAGTGGATATTTCTTGGCTAATTTAGTCTCATGTCCCTCCCAACTTGGTATATACCTTGGCATGGGTGGCCTTTCCTTATCCCTTGGGAAATGCTTTTTAAGACTTTGGGCCACAAACTCAATTTTACCACTATAAGTTCCAAGGTGTTTACTTTTTTCGGTATTTTTATAAGGGTTGTTATCCGAAGTATCGCATTCACGACCTTCATAGAACCATCTTAATGATGGAGTTGGTTTATAATCTTCAGGAATTGGAACGACAAAATAACCTTTCTCTTTAAACTCCTCAAATGAGATATACTGAGGCAAACTTGAGGCATCAAACATCTTCTTAATCCAACCTTCTTCTGTCTCACTTCCCTCTGTGAAATCATCCTTGATTCCCAATCTTTCTGCCAATTGGGAAAATATCCAGTAATCTGATTTCGATTCATAGAGTGGTTCAATACATTTCTTCTGATAAACTATGATCCGATGATTGCAAACATCTGAACTATTATGGGAGTAACCTCCAGAATTTGCCCATTCACCAATATCATTTCGCTCAAAGTTTGTGCATGCAGGAAGGATGATATCAGCAAATCTTGTCTCAGTGTTCCACCAGATCTCCTGATTAACTACAAATTCAAGTTTTGGACTTTGATACATCCTCACAAATCTATTAGTATCAGTCATTGTTCCGATATATGAACCTCCATAACGATAAAGCATTCTAACCTCTGATTTTCCAGGTTCTGGATACACATAAGGAATAAATTGTTGTTCAAGTGAGTTCCCACAGAAACCTTCTCCTAACCACTTTATAGGAGGGCTAAGTATAGCTTCTGGAAGAAGTAATCTATAAATCCGTTGTGTAACAGAATTTATAGCCGGTTTTTTTGCCAGGTTATTCATTCCCCATCCATCTGAGGCATAACCAGGAAAGTAGAAATCTGCATTGAAAGGTGCACCAGTGGTTGTCCCCCAAATACTCACTCCAGGTTTACCCAATCCCTGCATGGCCTGAAGGAGCATAGCCAATCTTGCCCATTCTGTTCCATAAGCTGCCCGACATGCTCCACCCCAAGCACCACGGGTTCCTGCTGCAAGAGAGGTCCTTTTCGAAGCCCATTCTCTTGCAAGAGCAGTAATCACACGAGCAGGTATCTGACACTTTTCCTCAGCCCATTTAGGATCCTTAGGAATCCGATCTTTTTTACCTAAAACATAATCTTTAAATTCCTCAAAACCAATGGTATGTGTAGAAATATACTCCTTGTCATAAGTTCCTTCCTTTAACCAAACATAAGCAATAGCTTCCGCAAGCGCAGCATCTGTCCCGGGCCTTGGAGCAATCCATTTATCTGCCATTGTTACAGCAGTACTATTAAAATATGGGTCAATAAATATTTGCTTTTTCCCTAATTCTTTGAGCCAGAAACGCCAAATAACAGATTCCTGACCTCCATAAACTCCTCCTGTAGCATCAGGATCGTTACACCAATGAATGATTAACTCACTGTATTTTAGCCCATCCTCAAGGAGATCACATTGTTCCAAAGCCCCTAATCTCCACCAGAATCCATAGGCATGTGCAGTCCCCCATAGCCAGCCTTCCCAACTGTCGGGATTATCAAAAATATCAGTAAATCCTAAAAGATTAAAGAATCTACCCCAAGTCCTAAATTTATAACCAATATGGCCCCATTCATGATGAGAGGAACATCTCGAGGCAATGGCTTCTGGTCCGTAGGTAGCTCTAATCCTTTTTATTTCATTTGCAACTGTATCGAGTGCCTCATCCCAGCTTATTCTCACATATCCTGATCGGCCTCTATTCTCTGGGTGTCGCTCTCCGTTTGGGTCAAAGTCTACCCTTCTCATTGGATATTTAATTCTACTCTCTGCATATGTTCTTGCCTTTTGAGCAAGGACATAAGGAGCTAAGGCAACCCTTTTAGGAGCAGAAAATTTTTTCCCTTTTGCTTCTATCGTCCATGTAGGAACATTTTCATCTTCCCCAAAAGTAAGAGGCCTTATTCTAATTATCTTTCCATCCTTTACGTAAACAAAAACTGGACCTCCTTGAGTACAACTTGTAAATACTTTCTCTTCCATAATTACTCCTCCATTTTAAAAATTTCTTTCAAAGAAGTCTCAATTGCTCTTTATATTAATATCTTTCTCCCCCTTTTGTCCAGTGGAATTTTAAAGTTATGCAATTAAAATTAGGACCCTATCAGAATTGACTTCTTTTTTATTTTTTTATTATATTAATCTGAAACATTAATGTGGAGGAAATTTTTATGGGAAGTTTTAAGGATTTAAGAGATTGGCTGGATAAAATAAATGAGATTGGTGAATTAAAAATCATCTCAGAAGAAGTGGATTGGAATGAAGAGCTATCAGCTATTACCTATATGGTGGCAAAAAAGAAAGCAAGTCCAGCCCTCCTCTTTGAGAAAATAAAGGGATATCCTGAAGGATTTAGAGTTCTAACAAATATCCTTGGATCAAGTCTTAATAGGATTGCAATCACCCTTGGACTTCCTTTGAACCTTTCATCCCTTGAAATGATAAAAAAAACAAAAGATATTTATAAAATTAAGATTCCCCCAAAAATAATAGAAAAAGAGGAAGCCCCTATCAATGAAAATATCCTAATTGATGATGATGTCAATCTCTATCTCTTCCCTTCTTTGAAGATGTGGCCACTTGATGGTGGACGATATATTGGAACGGCTGATGTAGTTATTACAAAAGATCCAGAGGATGGACACCTAAATTTAGGGACATATCGTCAGATGATCCACTCGAAGAACGAAGTTGGTTTTTATGTCTCTCCTGGAAAGGATGCCCTTCTTCATCGAGAAAAATGGTGGAGAATGGGTAAACCATGTGAAGTAGCAGTGGCATATGGAGTCGATCCATTGCTCTTTATGATGGGTTCAATGGGGTTTCCAAAAAATGTTTCAGAATATGACTATGCAGGAGGAATAAAAGGCGAACCCATCAGGGTTGTAGAAGGTGAGGTGACAGATCTTTTAATCCCTGCTGATGCAGAGATTGTAATTGAAGGCTTAAGCTACCCTGACCAATTTAAAGAAGAAGGACCATTTGGTGAATTTACAGGTTATTATGGCAGACCTGGTGGACCAACACCTTATATTAAAGTTAAATGCATCCACTATCGAAATCGCCCAATTCTTACTGGTGCTTTAATGGCAGATCACCCTTCTTGTGAACAGAATCTCTTTTTCGGAATCGCACGTTCTGCCCGAATATGGAACGATTTGGATCTTCTTGGTATTCCTGGTATAAGGGGCGTCTACTCTGTTCCTGCCGCAGCAGGAGGTTTTGGAATGGTCGTGGTATCAATAGAACAGCTTTATCCAGGTCATGCCTCACAAGTAGCTGCCCTTGCTGCTCAATGCGCAGGAGGGGGCTATTATACAAAATGGATTATTGTGGTTGATGAGGATGTAGATCCAACAGACCTTGAGCAAGTAGTTTGGGCGATGTCTACAAGATGTAACCCTATAGATGATATTGATATTTTAAGAAATACTTGGTCAACCTATCTTGATCCAACAAAGAATCCACCAGAAGAAAGACCTTATGGTTCAAAGACATTAATCAAGGCATGTAAAAACTTTAAATACATCAACTCATTTTCGAAAAGGACTTTCCTTAGAAAATCTATCTATGAAAGAGTCAGGCAAAGATGGGACAAGTTTGGTTTTGATTTTTTACCCCCAAAAATTACTAATTTTGAAGCTGAAGATGCCTAATTGAATATGAAAAATTCAATTTGTACAAATATGTTGGTAAATGCAATAGAGGCAACTTTCCCTTCGACGTAAAGAAGCCGAAAAAGGAATAGATGGTTCAATAATCTCATTTAAAAGAGAGAAGATAATTCGATTTAGAATTAAAAATTGATCCCTCCTTTCTAAATCCTCACTATAAAGAGGTACTTCAATTGAAGTATCAATAATATTGCGTCCAAGTAAGAGAAAGAAACCATCCATCTGCTGTGGGTCATCACCTGTGAATTGTGAATAGACAGTTAAGTAGAATGGAAGTTGAAGAGTAGGGATTGCTTCAGTCCAACTTTCTCGTTTATCAGGATTCAATTTACGGAAATTGATACTCAAGAATTTCTTATTGGCCGAGGTCTTATAATCTATAATAGTAGTCCTCTCAGCTCGCTTCTCAATCCTATCTAATCTTGCAATAAGATGAAATGAACCAATTTTCGTGCTTATTCTTCTCTCTAACCCTATAATCTTTGTTGGAATTGATTTAATTTTTGGAATCTGATAATCTTTGATGAAATCTTTTAGATGCCCATTTACCTGTCTCCTAAGAAGATAGAGCTCCCCTGTGGTTGATTTACCAAACCTCTTCTCAAAATGTTTAAAAACAAGCTTTGAAAGATCCTCAAGATTCATATCCTTCTCTGAAAGAGATTCTCCTATCTTATCCTTAAAAAATTCAAAAAGAACTTCATGAACAAGGTTTCCTATCTCCTCTCTTTCTAAATCCTCTGAAACTGTCTCTTTCTCTTTTAACTCCAGAATATGCTCATAATAAAACCTAAGAGGACAGCTCAAATAATGATCAATACAGGAGGCACTGAAAATAAAATTTCTTAGAAAAGTTACAATTTCTGGAGACTTCTCAATATCCCTTGGTTTTTGACTCTTAAGGGTTATAGGATATTGAATCCATTTTAAATATTCTTTTTCATCAAGCTTTTTCTCTTTCTTTTGGATTTCCCATAGTAGCCTTTCAATAAACCGACTCCGATCCTTTTCTTTATTTTCTATATAGAATAAATGAACTTCACATGCCCCTTTAATCAAGATATCAAAGTAATAGCCAATAAGCTTCTCTCTATCGAGATGGGTAGGAATGCCTAATATTTTTCTTACCTTGAATGGTAAAAGAGTATCCTCCTTTCTTATCTCTGGAACAACTCCCTCATTTAGGTCTAAAAAGAAAATCCTTTCAAATTTAATATTTCTTGTTTCAAGAAATCCTAAGACCTGAAGCCCCTTGAGTGGGGTCCCATAAAAAGGGGTATAAGAAGATATAATCACCTGTTTAATAAGATTGAAGTAACTTCCAATCGTCTTAAATTTAAAATTTCTCATCAGAGATCTTGAAATCTTATCAAGTTCCGCAATGAATGTTTCACAGTAGGGATAAAAAAATGGGTGGAGGCGAGCTACGGAGTTTTCAAAAATGAATTGTATAAATTCAATTATTCTTCGGGCAAACTCACCTACATTATCGAAGTAAAGTACCTTTTGAATCGTGTTTTCATGGATTGATCTCAGATGTTCCTTCAATCTCAAGACAGAGATATTCTCACCCTTTCCTAAGATTCTCTCTCTTAAAAAAGTCTCTAAAATCTCATCTTCTTCGATCTCTTTAAGGGTTATAAATTTCATTGCCTTCTTATCAGATAATACTTCTTCAATGGTTTGAAAAAGAATCCTTGTTGTTTCGGCCTGACCTTCAAAATATATATTTTTAATATAAGGGTGGAGGACAAAATTTAAGTAATAGGGTACATATAAACGATCCCCATCCATGGATAAAACTAACTCCATTAGAGTTTTTATAAGTGCCCAAAGGGGAGTTCTTTCAAGTGGATAACCAAGAGAGATATTATATTGTCCTGGAGAAAGAAGATTTAAGGCGTGATGAAATAAGGGAAATAAAGTTTCAGCCAAAGGTAATACAACAACAGTTCGTTCATCAATCTTTTCTCCCATCAATATCTTTTCCTTTAATATTGTTCCTACACCAAAAACTTGGCCATGAGTATCTGGACTCTTATAGAAATGAATCTGTGGCTTTGAAGGGTATGATTCTTCTTTTTCAACGATTATCCCTAAACTTGAAAGATCTATTCCAAATCCATCCTGAAAGAAAAAAATTGTTTCTTCTCGCTCTTTTAAATAATTAAACATAAGCCTTTCAGATTTTGTAAGTCCAAAAAAACCCGAAAAAATTATACGATTGAAGACCCTAAAATCAAACCTTTCAATATATAAAGAAACATCACGGTATCGTGAAGATCTTGTAGAATAATGAGAATCCTCGATCTTCTTATAAAAATTCTCATAGAAGTAGGAAAGGGATTGAAGTCTTCTCATGCTTTTAGGAGGCATAGTTTCCTCAATCAAAGAATCGAACTCCTTCAGCCTATTAAGAGAAACTCCCTCTATACAGAGTTCTTCTATATCGTTATAAATTTTAACACCGATCGGAAAAAATGTGTCAGGATCAAGAAAATCTTTATTCCCAAAGGGATCCCTTGAATCTTTATGAATCTCATAAAGGATAGCTATTGCATCTATTATTTCAAGCCTTCGCCTTATCCCTACAACTTCTGAATAAACATAATCAATAAATTCATCCATTGAAAAGATTCGAGGAGGTAAAAAACTTGAACCCTCTATCTCTGCTAATCTTTTTCTTAAAAAGTGAGAAGGCCTCTTCCCAGGAAAGACCACAAGATTTGAAGAATAGTCTTTTCCCTCCTTAAATAAGTAAGTTATTATCCGTTCAATCAGGTTATCCCCAGGCGAGATCAAAAAGGCTTTCAATGAACCATCACCACCTCTTTTAAATCCACATATGTAATCAGCCCTTCAATGGTCTTATCCTGATAAATGTTTTTCAATACATTGATGTAACCTTTTAGTTGTTCGATATATTTTTCTTCCTGCTTTCTTTCAAATCCTGTTTTATAATCTATCACTGTTAACTTCTCTTTATCAATCACTACCCTATCCATTCTTAAGAGATTACCTTCGGAATCGGAAAACTCATGCTCTCTTAATATAATCCTCCCCTCTCTCCAAATAAAAAAGGGTTTTATCTCTTTTACATTTAAAAAATTCAAGATTTCTTCTTTCACTTCTTCAACATCCAAATCCATATTAAATTCCTCTTTTAGTGAGTTAATCTTATTAATCAACTCTTCACTAATATGATCGTGAAGATATTCTATGTTACAGAGGATTTTATGAAAAAGTTCTCCCCTTTTTCTCTCCATTATATTTAGCTCACCTTGTAAGGAAAAGGAGGAAAGATCTATCGGCCTTTTGGAATGATAAATCTCAATATGATTTATTTTTGGACTAATTCTTGAGAATGTTTCTGGTATATCTGCTTTAAAATGAAGATCCATTCCATCTTTAAGAATATTTATTGGAAATTGACTCTTTTGACTCCGAACCCCAATGATATAAAGTTCGAATCGAGGTCTTGTAAATCCTACATAGAGCATATTAAGCTTATTTGACAGTTCCATATATCTTTCTTCTTCATAAAGGTTCAATAGATCTTCATTCGCTTCGCTGATATTGCGATTCAGTTTAATAACATAAATCCCTTCATCTTCTTCATTTATTATATATTTGAAGCCACGGGTTTGCTCTCCATAAAGTATCAAAATAACGACTGGGAATTCTAATCCTTTTGCTTTGTGTATGGTCATTACCTTTATAGCATTAATCCCTTCGGGAACTTCTATATCCCATCCCTCTTCACCCGAGATTTCATTCGAAGCAAACCTTATAAAATCTATAGGGCTATTTATCCCTTGACTTTCAAGATCTTTAACCACTTCAAGAATTTTAACAAGGGTAGCCTCTTCTTGTTTAAAAATTTCAAAAACATCAAAGTTTTGATAAATCTCATTGATTAGTTCATAAAGGGGAAGAAATCCTATATTTCTAAAAAGATTGTCGAAATATCTATCCCATAATATAGGGAACTCCTCCTGAAATCGTTTATAAAGAGGAGGCCTTCTACGATTTCTAAGAATAAACTTATGGATTTCATCTAATCCCATAGATAACTCACTTCTTTTTAGTGCTTTCCTAAAAATTTCACCTAAAAGGAATCCCCCAAAGGAAAATTGATCAAGAGGCGAATTTAAGAATTGAACAAGAAAGAATATTTCTTGAGATAGTTTCCTTGCCCTAATATCAAGACTACTATATGAAATGAATGGAACTTCTATTTCATTAAGCCAAGTACTTACTTTAATAACATCATCGTTTCTTTGTGTGAGGATAGCAATATCTGAATAAGAGTATCCTCTATTTAAAAGTGCTTGAATCAGGAGCTTTAATTTTTCTTTCTCCATGGGTTCATCTTCATTCTTTTCGAATAGATCTATTTCTACATGTCCCTTCCCCTTATTCTCCTTCCTTATCTCTTGAATATAATCGGAAAGCCCACTTCTTTTGGCAGCCTCTCCATATTCTTCGTAAGAAGGTATTATCTTTTGGAAGAAGGCCTTATTAAAACTAACAATTCTTTCAAGACTTCTATGATTTACTTTTAACTCTTTAACTTCATGATGAGCAGAAGGGAAAGGATTTTTAGATTCAAGCCTCCTCATTATTCGATAATCAGCATTTCGAAACCCATATATGGCTTGCTTTGTGTCTCCTACAGCAAAGAAACTTCCTCCTTGTGAGAGTGAATTTTCAATTAGAGGAAAAAGGTTCGTCCATTGAATTAGAGATGTATCCTGAAATTCATCAATCAAATAATGGTAGACTGTATCACCAATTTGAAAGTAAATGTCAGGGATAATCTCTTTATTTAAATATAGGGAAAGTTTTTTATTAATATCATCAATGAAAACTATATGTTCTTCTCTCTTTGTCCTCTCCAAGATTTCTTCAAAGGCTTTATAAACCTTTAAGTAAGGTTGATAATAATTGAAGGAAAAGAGTTGAGAATATCTTCTTATGAGATCTCCCAATCTTGTCCATAAGTTCAATATATCCTGATATTTTAAATTTTTTTCATTATCTTTAGGTTTATGGATTGGAGGTATTTTTAACCCGGAACTAATTAGGGCGCTATAATCATTTTTTTCTATAGAATCAAGTATCTTGGAGAAACCACTTTTATTATTCCTTTTAAAGCTTGATTCTTCAATCTTAAGATTTAAAATTTTTGCTGTTTTTGATATTTCTTTTTTAATTTGATCAATTTCTTTGTCAATATCGGGAATTAAAATATCTTTTATAAAAGAGGAAATTTTATCAGAAAGACCTTTGATCTCCTCAAGGAGCACCTTAGATGGATCCCACATATAAGGAGTTTCGCTACTTTTGCCTTCCCTAATGAGGTCTAACATTCCTTCTATAAAAAGGGCTTCCTTTGTATCTAATTTCACATTAGCCAGGAAGCGATGAAATGCATAGGCCATTGAGGTATCTTTCGACAATAGAATATCGAAATCAGGACTATATCCAAGGTCAATGGCAGAAGATTTATAAATCGAACTCATAAAACTATCTATAGTCTTTATTTGAAAATCACTATAATTCAAAAGAATTTCATCCATTAAATTTTCAGCCTTTCGTACAAGCCTATCTTCATCCATAGAAACAATCTCTAAAAGCTCTGAAATCCTATCACGGTGCCTGAGGGAAATCTCTTTAAGCCATAAAAGAACTCGTTGCTTCATCTCTTTTGCAGCATTATTGGAAAAGGTGATTGCAAGAATATTTCTTAGACTATTCTTTGGAACTTTATCAGAGACAATAAATTGGACAAATCTTTTTGCTAAGGTATGCGTTTTTCCAGAGCCTGCAGATGCCCTTAAGATAGTGAAACTTGGAAATTTTAGGTCTGTATCTTTAGATAAAATAGAGTTGCTCATAAGGTTTTCGAAAAAGAATATTTTTAACCCATAAGTTTAGACTCCAAACTTTCTATTCTTTTATTAATCTCTTCAATCTCCTTCGTCAATAAAGGATCATATTTATCTATACCTTTTGTTTTTAGATGTTTAAGTTTTCGACGAAGTTTTTTATAATTCCTGTCAAAATGCTTAATAAGATATGATAATGATTCCTTGATGGAATAGGTCTCATGAGGCTCTTCCTCATATGGTAAGGTTGAACTCTTTAATGTTATCTCTTCAGTAAAAAGCACTTTCTTCTCTTTCCATTTTGGGATATAAGGTTTAAGATGAAATTGGTTCTCGATAACCTTTGAAAATTCCATCTGTACTTTTTCTTCACCATGAACTAAAAATATTTCAAGCTCTGGATTTTTGAAATGGGATAACCATTCTAATAGCCCTTTTTGATCAGCGTGGGCAGAAAAACCTCCTAAAGTATGGACTTGTGCCTTAACAGCAACCTCTTCCCCGAATAGTCTTACACTCTTTGCCCCATCCACAATCCTTCTACCTATAGTTCCTTCTGCTTGATATCCCACAAAAACAATGTGTGATGTCTTTTGCCATAGATGATGCTTGAGATGATGTTTTATTCTTCCAGAATCACACATCCCACTTGCTGAGATAATTACTCCTGGTCTTGGATCTTCATTGATAGCCTTTGATTCTTCAATACTCCTTGTATAGATAATCCAAGGAGGTTCAAAAGGATTATCTCCTTGGAGCAGTAACCTTTTTGTTTCATCATCAAAACAGTCAGAATTTCTTTTGAAGATCTCTGTTGCCGATATTGCTAATGGACTATCAATGTATACTGGAATCTCTTGAATCAAGCCTTCACGAATAAATCCTCCAAGTGTGTAGATTATATCCTGGGTCCTTTCAACAGCAAAGGCGGGGATGACAACCTTTCCCTGGTCATGAATAGCCTCTTTAACTATTTTTAGTAACTCTTCAACTGTCTCTTGCCTTGATTTATGAAATCGGTTTCCATATGTTGATTCAAGCCATAAAATATGTGCTTCTTCAATAACAGAAGGGTCCTTAACAATAGGTTGATCAAGGCCTCCAAGGTCTCCAGAGAAAACGATTTTCTTTTCCTTTCCTTCATCCTCTAACCAGAGTTCAATTATAGAAGAGCCTAAGATATGTCCTGCATCTTGAAACCTTATTTTTATACCATCTCCGAGAGTTACTATCTCACCATAATCCACAGCCTGAAAATATTGGAGACTTCTCTTGGCATCCCCTAATGTATATAAAGGGAGAATCTCCTTACGACCTAAACGCTTTGCCTTGCGATTACTCCATTCCGCCTCCATCTCTTGAATATGGCCACTATCTTGAAGCATGATTTCACAGAGGTCTTTGGTTGCACGAGTGCAAATAACCTTTCCTTGAAATCCTTCCTTAACTAACTTAGGAATTAAACCACTATGATCAATATGTGCATGTGTGAGTAAAATAAAGGCCAACTCATTCGGATAGTAGGATTGCACGTTTCTATTACGGCTCTCAAGTTCTTTGCCTCCCTGAAACATTCCACAATCTACTAACCACTTAACTCCTCCTTTCTCAAAGAGAGTGGCTGAACCTGTAACCGTTCTTACACCTCCTAAGAACTCGATTGTTACCATAATCTAAATCTACTCCCCTTAGAAATTAGTATTTGACATTTATTACTCTTTCTCCTAATATAAATTTTCTAAATTATCAATAAAATAAAAGGAGAAGAAATGGAAAGACAATATATCATTAATGAAATAACAATAAAAGATACCTGGAGGCTTTTTCATATCATAGCAGAATTTGTTGAAGGATTTGAGACCTTAGCTCAATGCCACCCGGCAGTAAGCATATTTGGTTCCACAAGGGTTAAGCCTGAGGATGAAATATATGCTAAGGCTGAACGTATCGGAGAGCTTCTCGCTCAAAATGGATTCGCCGTTATCACAGGAGGTGGCCCAGGAGTGATGGAGGCAGCAAACAAAGGGGCCTCCAAAGCAGGCGGAAGATCAATTGGATTAAATATTGAACTCCCACTTGAACAAAAACCTAATCCTTATGCAAATATTACACTTAAATTTCGCTACTTCTTCGTGCGTAAGGTAATGTTTGTAAAATATGCTGTAGCTTATGTGATCCTTCCTGGAGGGTTTGGAACACTGGATGAATTATTTGAATCTGTTACATTGATTCAGACAAATAAAATTAAACCCTTTCCTGTAATTCTTGTAGGCTCAGAATACTGGAAAGGACTTCTGGATTGGTTAAAATGTGTTGTGCTTCATGAAGGAAAGATCTCACCTTCGGATCTTGAAATTTTTCAGGTCATCGATGATCCTGATGAGGTAATAAAAACGATTAAAAAAAGGGTAATCCTTTAAGAATTATTTCTTAGATGGTGAATATCATCAACAACATAATAGGTCAAAAGTGTTGTTAATTCAATTAGCACCTTCTCTTCTTCTTCATGAAAATATCCTAAAGATTCCGTTCTACAGATAGCTTCCCATTGACGAAGACGTCTTCTAATAATATGTTTATTTGAGCCGAGGATCCAGAGTCCTACTTTATCGGTAAGAAGTCTTGCATATTTTCTTATTAATTTCCATGCTGGAAGAACCTTCTTACGAACACTTGAAGTCTGAATAAACAATTCATTCATATCCTTAAGATATTCTTGAAGTTCCTGATCCAAAACCTCTCCATCCAACCCCCACCAATCAGATACTGTCTCTTCAATGGTTGTATATTCACCCTCCCTCTTCTTTTTTGTATTTATGGGTTCCACTCCTGCGATCTCTTCCATGAGACGATTTACATAGGATAATTTTTCTAAGGCATTTGGCCAGTTACGGTATCTTTCCTTCCAGTGTGATCTTGGATCAAGCCATATGGCAAAAGTCTCAGCCCAATCCTCATCCGGATGTTTTTGTGCATAATGTGGATCTCCTAAATAATGAAGATGTCTTACATAACTCCTTGACCAAGGATTTACTCTATAAAGGTAGCCATCTCGATACTTTTTATTGAAATCCCCAAAAATCTCTTTCCATTCTTTATGTTGCCAAAGTTTATAAGCATAATTAACTGCATGGCCTGTTTCATGCCTTAGGATTTTAATAATCTCTTCATTTGAGGGAACATCACCTTCAAGTTCCCTAAGTTCAGATGTAGCTAAATAGAATGGAATACTGATTGAAATACACTTATTCGTACATCCCCATTCATTCCCAAAGTAGAAGTCAGGCCAAAGGAGAATACGATGTCGCTTCAATTCTTTCCTTAAACGCTTAAGTAACGGACTTAAATGCTCATTTACATCGAGCTCAAGGTCACAAATTCTTGTCATTAAAAATTTTTGATAACTGATTTCATCCATTTAATCTGATCCTCCATCCCATAAAAGCCTACAAACAGAATAATATAATATCTAAGATTTCATAGGTCAAAAGATTTTTTTCACAAATAAAATATTTAATAATTTCAACAAATTAAATAAAGATTTTTTTGTTTAGAAAATATTTTATCCCCCTTACCCTGACCCTATACTAAAGGGGCAAAGATTAAAGTATTAGGAATATAAATTTTCATAGGTTAGGGGTGTCAAATTTGTCAGGAGAAGTTAAACTAAAAATACCTTTCTCACCAATACATCACTTTTTTACTAAGTGTGGAGACGGGTTAGATGAGAAGGATTTTCATCTACTATGGATAAAAAAACTACAAAAAAGTTATATGATATTACCTGTTAAATTAATCTTTTTTATATTATTATAATATTAATCTGAGAATTAAAAAATCGGGGGCACGAATGGATGTCTATATATCAGGGGTTGGAATGACAAAATTTGGGAAGTCAAATGAATCTCTTGAGGCTATGATGGCAGAAGCAGCTGCTGCAGCATTAAGAGATGCTAAACTGGAGAAGGTTGACGCAATATACATTGGAGTTATGAATGTAGAAGAGTTTTTAGGTGAGTCTAATTTCGCTACACTTTTAGCCGATACACTGGGTTTAACTGGAATCCCATCTACTCGTATTGAAACAGCCTCTTCTACTGGAGCTGGAGCCTTTGAAACGGCCTTCTATGGAATTGCATCAGGTTATATGAAAAATGTTCTTGTAGTTGCAGGAGAAAAGATGACCCATCTTCCCACTTCAAAAACAACCCGAATTCTTTCAGAAGTGATCGATCGGTCTGAAAGACGTTATGGAGCTACTATGCCTGCATTAGCAGCTATGATCGCGCAAAGATATGCATATGAAAATAAAATACATCCATCAAAATTTGAGGATATCCTTTCTGAAATTGCTATCAAGAATCATTTCAATGGTTCTCTTAATCCCTATGCACAATTCCGCAATGTCATTTCCAAAGATGACTATTTGAAGAGCCGGATGATTTCTTATCCACTTAGGCTTTACGACTGCGCACCAATTAGTGATGGGGCCTCAGCCATTGTTCTTACATCTAATCCTACTTCGATTAAGGTTTCAGGAATTGGGCATGCAACCGATACTCTTGCCCTAAGTCATCGGGCATCTTTGATATCTTTCAATTCAACTAAAGAAGCAGCAAAGAAGGCCTATCAAATGGCACAAGTGAATCCATCTGATATTCAATTTGCTGAAATCCATGATGCTTTTACACCTTTTGAAATAATTGGAAGCGAAGATTTAGGTTTATTCCCACCAGGAGAAGGCTGGAAAGCTGTTGAAAAAAGGATAACCTCCTTAAATGGAAGCTTACCCATAAATCCTTCAGGTGGCCTAAAATCTCGAGGTCATCCTGTTGGAGCATCTGGCCTTGCCCAATTAGTTGAGATTGTCTTCCAGCTCCGAGGGGAAGCAGGTGAAACAAGACAACTTAAAAAGGCCGATATCGGTTTGGCACAAAGTATTGGAGGTCTGGGGAATAATAATTTTGTTACTATTATTGAAAGAACAGATCGTAAAAAGCCTATAGTAAAGGGTTGGAAATTAGAATACCAACCAAGTATTAAAACCCCATCTAAACCATCACCTTCTTTACATCACGAAGAAGGAATAGGAATCTTAGAAACATTTACAATTCTTTATTCACCTCCCGAAGGATTTCGTTCCCCTCTCTCCCTTGGTTTTGTTAAAACGAAGAGTGGTGAAAGAATCCTTGCTTGTAATCCAATCTATCGTTCTCCAGATGAATTGAAGATTGGTAAATCTGTTTATTTAAAAATGAGGGAAGGAATATTTGTCTTCGAAAAACGAACTTTTTCTAACTGGATAAAAAGAGTTTTTAAGTTGGTAGTAAAATAAATTTTATTTATGTATTGGCTTATACTTTGTTTATTAATCATATTTTTTTCACCGATTACATCCTTTGGTCAAAATATAAACGAATCTTCTCTTCAACTATGGAGCGTTGGGGATAGGCAATGGAATATTGAGGAAGAAAAAAAATATGCAAAATGGGTTGAAGAAAATATTACAGAAGATTTCTTTATTCGTTATAAAATCCCAGTAGATTGTGCAGATCTACCCTATGCTGTTCGATGGATTTACTCAAGAATAGCTTATCTTCCATCGGCTGCTACCACAAAAGATAACAAACTTATTGGCCATTGGTCTAAAGATTGGGCAAACCTCCCAACTCACCCACAATGGCATAAAGACCCTCGATTTAGAAAAGCACTTCTATATATGCTTTCTGAGACAACAACACGAACCCTTCCCATGGACACCTATCCTATAAGAATAGATATAGATTCAGTTACTCCTGGGACCCCTTTCTTTATCACAGAATCACATTCAGGTATAATTGCGAAAGTGATTCTTGACGGAAGTTCAATACATCCTCTACTTACATGGGAATCCACTTATCCTGCAAAGATTAGAAAGCTTAATCAAAGAATATTCCTTGCTCCAAGACCTGAATCTACTGTAAATTCAGGGCTTGTTAAATTTCGATGGCCTATATTTAAGAATGGAAAGTGGGAATACCTTCCACCTAAAGAGCATCCATTTTTTTCTGAAGAACAATATAGGTCCAATTTTTACGAAGGCTATGTGGACTATACTGATGCTGTTGCAAAAAGAATCGACCCTTCTCCTTATGATCCAAACGAGAAGCTTGAAAAATTGATCTCAGCCATTTCCAACTATCTTCAGGAAAGAATACCTATTGTTTTGGAAGGCTACCAAAGATGTCGAGGCAGAAAATGTCCTGAGGGTTCTGATCTATGGGAAACCTATAGCACTCCAGGGAGGGATGGATTTATAATCCTTATGATGGATCATCTTCACCAATTTATTCGATTGAACAATCTTGATGAAGAAAAAATAAAGGATAAAATGGAATCTATTCTATTCCCCATTTCAAAGAACAAAACCGTGACATTCTACCATCTTTATAAGAATTACCTTTGGCTTTCTCCTCATCCAGAAGACTCCATCGAAGCACGATGGGGATTAAAAAAATGTGAGATGATACTTCAACAAATCCAGAATACTAAAAAATCAATTACTTTTATCGAAAAAACCTATAGGAAGAGAGACCCTAAATATGCAGATTTCTCACGTCGTCAACAAGAAGAGATCCTAAGAAGATTGAAGGAAGAATGGGATAATGCCCAATGTAAGAAAGAAAAGGTTTATAAAAACTAAAATATTCTTTAAATAATCATAAGAAATATCTTGTAATATCAATATGATATTTATGAGGGTCTAATGCCTTGACAATACTGCGTTTGTAATTCCCCTCAGGACCTTTCTCAGAAAGGTCAACAATCTTTTTCTTTATTTCTCCACCCCCACTTTTTTCAACTAAGATCACCTTTGGTCTGTCAATTAATTGAGGATCAGGGTTTGGCTTAAAAACAACCCCAAGCTCTTTTGTATCTAATAGAACAAGCGAACCAATGGGATAAATACCTACCAATCCAATAAAAACCTTTAATAGAATTGGGTCATAATGTGCTCCTCTTTCTTTCAAAAGTATCGCAAGTGCTTGTTCAGGTGTATAAGGAATTTTTTTATAAATACGTGGTGTCGTCATAGCATCGTAACTATCTGCAATCTGAATAATCCTACCAAAAAGACTCACTCCCTTTTTTCTAAAAAGTTTGGGATAACCTGAATTATCATTCTTTAGATGATGATCAAAAATGCCAATAACCATTCTGGGATTGATCTCACCTAACTGCTTTAAATTTAGTATAATCTCTACACCCATTAAAGGATGCTTCTTCATCAAATTCCATTCCTGTTCATTAAGATGAGAGGGTTTATTTAATATTTCTTTGGGAATCTTTGATTTTCCAATATCGTGAAGCAGTGCCGTAATACCCAATTCAGTTAAGATCCTCCTCGAAAACCCTAACCTCCTTCCAATTGCCAGCGAATAGATAGAAACATTAACAGAATGATTAAATGTATATTCATCATAATTCTTTATGGTAGTCATGCCTAATAAAATCGACTCATCTTCCATAACCAGATGAACAGCCTTTTGGGCAAGTCGTTTAAGTTTTCTAACATCTGCATACTGTTTAGCTTTGATATTTGTAATCACATCCTTCATCGTGCTTATAGTCTCGAAGAAAATTTTCTTTCCAACTTCTTCAATATCTTCTTTCTGAAGAGTCATTCCTTCTTCTGTATCGAAAGTTTCAAGGGGATTTACTTCAATCATCCTTAGACCTTGATTTAATAAACGATCTTGCAAAATTAGAGCATTTTCTTCATTCCCCTCTTCCAAATTGTTTAATCCATAGATAAATTCCCTCAACATCTTTTCATCCAATTTGGATTTGAAGATTACTTCTCCAATGAACCTTTTTTTCCAATGATTGAGAAGATATTTAAAACTTGTAAACCCTTCTACTGAATAGGGTAAACGTTTCTCATTAATGAAAAAGTCGTCCTTCACAATTTTTATTGTAAGTATTCCTTCTTTTTCAATTATTGTATTAATTCCATAAAGACACTCGGTGACAAATTGATTCAGAACTACATTCTTAGAATCATAGATCTGAGAAATCCTCATCAGAACATGAAACTTTGTAATCAGATTGCTTCCCAATTTTAAAAGATCAGGATCAATTGAATCTGATTGCATTAAAATGAATCTTCTTTCTTGTGGGATAGATTCAAAGTTTTCCATTCTCACTCCTGATTTAAAATATATTTAATTTAGTTTTTTTCTAAGTCGATCCAATCATCTTTAATGTATTCTTTGCACATAGTCTCATCTCGTTCCATTTGGCTCTTCCAAACCATTTCTTTTTATTAGCAATCTTTCGAAGCACGGGAACTAAATCTTTTGAACCTGTCTCAGCCAAAGCCCTAAAGAAAGATGATTTTTCATTATAATCTCGCTTATAAAAATCTTTTGATAAAAGGATCTCTTTAAGGGGTTCAAAGGCCCTTTCTTTTGTCGTCTTGGCAAATAGAAGTGAAGCCTTCATTCTAAGTTCTGAAACAGGATCAGTTAAAAATTTTTGGATCAATTCGCCTCCCTTATCCCCAAATTTATAAAGTACATACAAAACCTCTTCCCTTACCTTTGGATCATTGTGGTTTATAAGATTTCCTAAATATTTAATTGACGAAGGATTACCAATTTTTCCAACAATATAAATCATATGGCTTAAAAAGAATGGATTATCATCGGATAAAAACTTAGAAATAGGAGTAATATCTTCCTGACAAAGTGCAGCAATTCTTTCACAAATGAGTTTTCTCCATTTACCTGATCTTAAGTCTTTTAAAAGGAGGCATAACGGATCAATAGCCTTTTTCCCCATAAAACTTAGATATTGATTAATAGAATCAAAGTTCACTCCATCATTTTCATTCAAAATCTTACCTAAATATTCTATTAAATGAGGTTTAGATGTATTCTCAAGAATCCTTTGAATGGCAAAGATTTGCTTATCTTTCAGTACAATTGATTCCATTGTATTGGAAAGACTTTTCAATATAGACAAAGCGACTTCGAGTTTCTTATGTTCGATGAGGGACTCAATCAATTTATCAAAATAAGATATCATATTCTCATAGGCATCTACATCTTCTCCAAGGTGAAGTAGAATTTCAATTAGATTATCAATTATATAAAAATCATCGGGCTCTTCCTCTCTTCTAACTTCCTGGTAAATGGACTTCATTTCTTCAGAATCAAGCTGACAAGCCTGAATTATTGAGCCTCCAGAAATAGAATTTATAACCTGTTTTAGGTCTTCAACCACAATATAATTATTCCCCTGCGACTCAACTTCATAACCCATGTCTATCGGTGTCTGCTCAAATGCAACTCTGTATTCTAATTTGCTTTGAAAATCCTCTATTGTAGCTGGAACTGAACTACTTTTCCCCTCCAAGAATTCATCTATGGTTGTAAAAAATATATGTGAAAAATCCCTTTCCCAAAGAAGGGTAACAAGGTCATCTTCTAATCGATTTATAAAATCACTTTTCCTTACAATATTTAGAAAATCAATTAGTTCCTCGAATTCTAAACCTTTGAGGAAACGAATCTCTCTTATTCCATCTTTAAAGAAATGAAAGGCGAGACTTTCTTTGATATCTTTGCTTTCATAGACAACCTTTCCTTTGAAATAAAGGTTATATTCGCCAATCTGAAGAGAAAAAGAGTCAAATTCCTCGAAATAGTTATCAAATTCTTTTCTTAGACGATCAATAAATTTAGAAAGTATAGGGTGGTTGTATTCATAAAGTCTAAAGGCTTTTAAAGTTTGAAGTAAAGTTTGAATCAAGGATTTAGTCGACTTAACTTCATCCTGAAACTCTTTATCTTCAAAATTTTCCTTTGAAGAGTCTGTAACCAACAATATTCCACTCCTCCTATCCAATTAGTTATTTCTTGAAGAACCATTTTCACCTTTTAAAAACCTATCAAGTTCTGATCGTAAAACTTTCCAACCTCTTCCTGCCTTTACCCCTTTAATTTTACCTAAATAAATGTATTTTAGGTAAGTTGGTCTTGAAATCCTAAGGTAATTGCATGCTTCTTCAGTAGTTAAAACATCTTTTTCTTTAATATCTAACATGGTTTTACAACCCCTTTAGTTGAATTTACACATCTTTACTGCATTTTTCATACCAATTTTTTCTAAATCGTATAATTTATTAATTTCTAAAGGGAAATTTTTATAAAATACATTTTTTTAAAATAAAAAATGACATTTTTTGTCTATCTTTTTGAGAGATTTTTAATATTGAAAAATAAATTTATTGCCTCTTTTAAAAAGGATGAGTTAAAATTTCATTAAAATTTAGATAAGGAGGAAAAATTGAAAAAAGAATCAAATAAAAAAAAGGCAAAAGAGATTATCAAAATTTTATCAAAAGAGATCCCTGATTCAAGGATCGCTTTAAAATATTCCAATCCATTCGAACTCTTAATTGCTACAATCCTCTCTGCCCAGTGCACAGATGTTAAGGTAAATCAGGTTACATCTACATTGTTTAAAAAATATAAATCTCCAAGGGACTTCTTAAATTTAAGTTTAGAAAAACTTGAGGAAGAAATCCGTCCAACAGGATTTTATAAAAATAAATCAAAATCCATAAAGAACTGCTGTAAAGTGCTTGTTGAAAGATTTGACGGAGAGGTACCAAAAACAATGGAAGAGCTTATAAAACTGCCTGGAGTAGGTCGAAAAACTGCAAATGTGATATTAGGAAATGCCTATGGAATTCCAGGAATTGTTGTTGATACCCATGTTCAGCGTGTCTCCAAAAGGATTGGTCTTACTGAGAATGATGATCCAACAAAGATCGAATTTGATCTCATGGAGATTGTTCCAAAAGAAGAATGGACACATTTTTCAAACCTTCTCATTTGGCACGGAAGGAGAACCTGCCTTGCAAAAAAACCTTTATGTCATCAGTGTTCTCTAAAACATCTCTGTGAGTTTGGAAGAAAAAGTAGTTAAAATTTTAATATCTGGAGGAGCTAAAAATGAATTCATACTTTGATTCCTATCGAAAAAAAACACCTATTTCAGAAATGCTTTTTAAAAGGGCTAAAGAAGTCATGCCTGGAGGGGTCTCTCATAATGTTCATTACTTCCCCCCTTACCCTTTCTTTGTAAAAGGGGCGAAGGGATCTAAAATTTGGGATGTTGATGGAAATGAATATATTGATTTATGGATGGGACACTTTACACATATTCTTGGACATCATCCTGAGGTTATTAAAGAGGCTATCGAACAGCAATTAAGAGAAGGAATACATTGGGGTATTGTATTTGAAAAGCAGATTAAATGGGCTGAAATGATTAGAGAAATTGTACCGTGTGCTGAGATGGTTCGTTTTTGTTGTTCAGGAACAGAAGCTACAATGTATGCCATCCGTATTGCACGTGCTTTTACAGGTAAAAGGATTATATTAAAAGTTGCAGGTGGGTGGCATGGTGCAAACACTGAACTCTCTGTTGGAATAAAAACACCATACGAAAGGCAAGAAGGGATTGGTTTTTTACCCGAAGCCCAAAATTTTACAAGGCTAATCTATTTTAATGATATCCCTCAGACAATTGAGATTATTCATCAATTTAAAAACGATCTTGCTGGCATCATTCTTGAGCCAGTAATAGGTGAGGGAGGATTTACCTCGGCCTCAATAGAATATTTAAAAACAATTCGGTCAGAAACCGAAAGATTGGGAGCTCTACTAATCTTTGATGAGGTAATATCAGGATTCCGAGTTTCGCTTGGAGGAGCTCAGGAAAGATTTGGAATCGTTCCTGACCTTACTACTTTAGGCAAGATTGTCGGTGGAGGGTTTCCTGTTGGAGCAGTAGTTGGTAAAAGAGAGATTCTTGAGAAAAGTTCCCCTGAAATAACAGTTAAAAAATGGGAAAGGATACTGGTAGGTGGAGGAACATTCTCCTCCCATCCATTTACAGCATCTGCGGGAATAGCAATGCTTAATTATCTTAGAGAACATAAAGAAGAAATTTATCCTTCATTGGAAGAAAAAGGGAAAAAGATTCGGGAAGGTATAAAAAAAGCATTTGATTCCGAAGGAGTTGATGTAGTAGTTACAGGAACAGGCTCTCTTTTTCAAACTCATTTCCCATTTGAAAAAGGAAAAACATTTGATTCTCCTCAATCAATAAATAAATGGACAGATATTGAAAAGAGAGAGATAGAATTTAGGTTGAGAATGCTTGCAAAAGGTGTACATATAATGCACGGAGGAGGATCACTTTCGATTACCCATTCGGATGAAGACCTTGAAAAAATCATCAATGCCACAAATGAAGTTGCAAAGGAGATGAGAGGTTAATTATGCAAAAAGAAAAAAAGACAGCAATAATTGTTGTTGACATTCAATCTGACTTTACCATATTTAAAAAAGGCTCGTTGGCTGTTGAAGGAACAGATGAAGAATATATAAAAGAAGTAGAAAAGGCCACAAAGAATTTTAAGTCTCTGGGAATATCAATATTTGCGACACAGGATTGGCATCCAAAAAATCACATCTCTTTCTTCACAAATCATCCTGGTAAAAAACCATTTGAAGTGATTAAACTCCATGGAAAGGATCAGATCCTATGGCCTCCTCATTGTGTTGAGGAAACCTCTGGAGCAGAAATATTAATTGATAAAACACTATTTAGAGCTATCATAAAAAAAGGAATGGATCCCCAATATGACAGTTATTCGGGGTTTCAAGATGATGGTGGTAAAAAAACGGAGCTCAACAATCTTCTAAATAAGGAAGGAATTAAAAAAATCATTCTTTATGGCATTGCCTTAGACTATTGTGTGAAGGCCACAGCAATTGATGCGATTTCAGAAGGTTATCAGGTGGCTTTAATACCTGAGTTATGTAGAGGAGTTTCTTCTGAGAGTTCTCAAAAGGCAATAGAGGAAATGAAATCAAAAGGTGTTATAATTTTTGAAAAATTTGAATCTGATATTTTTTCTTTTATCCAAACATAAATTGTCCCATACCTGAAAAAAATTTCTTCTCATCAGATACTTATATTTTAAACATTTGTAAAAATATTTTTATTGACAAAATAATTTTTTTATGGTTATTTATCTCTGCAATATTTTTGAAAATACGAAATTTAACGAAAGGAGGGATTATATGATTTCGCTTAATGTGAATGGTAAAGTTTACAGGGTAGATGTTTCGCCAGATGTTCCATTGTTATGGGTATTAAGAGATCATCTTAAGCTTACTGGGACGAAGTATAGTTGTGGGATTGGAGAGTGTGGAGCGTGCACGGTTCATATTGATGGGAAAGCACAGCGTTCTTGTGTAATTCCTGTGGGTGAGGTTAAGGGTAAAAAGATTGTAACTATTGAGGGGCTTCC